>OJDZ01000209.1_pt1 | contig 38920 bp, 28 predicted proteins | sample 1592981 | NCBI WGS metagenome assembly OJDZ01 (sample SAMN05416851, study PRJEB24817) | seawater metagenome | isolation source: Sea water | place: Canada:Atlantic | collected 2013-07
CCTTTACAGTGACAGACAGTGAAGGAAACACTCAAACACTCACGGCGATTGTTCAAGATGATGGTACGTTCAGCGCAGATGTTCCTAATGCCTTAGCAGACGGTGATTTTACTGTCTACGCTACTGTGCTTGAGCCAACTGGCAATACCGCTGATGGCTCAACGACAGGCCAAATAGACGCTACCGCACCGACAATCATTATAAATGCGCCAGGTTCGGATAACGATACCACGCCAACCCTTACCGGTACCACTGACGCGACGCCGGGCAGTACCGTTACCCTTACCATTACTGATAGCGCGGGCAACACGCAAACCGTGACCGCCATTGTGCAGGCTGACGGAACTTACAGCGCAGACGTACCGGCTGAATTGGCCGAAGGTGAATTTACGATTAATGCCAGCGTGACCGACGAGGCGGGTAATACCGATACCGACACAGGTACTTTAGTAATTGATACCACTGCACCTACGGTAGCCATTAACGATCTAACCACCAACGACACCACGCCAGAACTTACCGGTACGGTAAACGATCCGAACGCGGTTGTAGTGGTGACTATTGACGGGAATGACTACACCGCTACCAATAATGGTAACGGTACCTGGACATTAGCTGACAATATTGTCGCATTACTCGCTGAAGGTAATTATACGGCAACGGTTACCGCTACGGACGCTGTGGGTAATTCTGACTCAGCTACAGGTTCAATTGTTATCGATACCAGTATTGATGAAAACAATAATGCTCAAACGGTAACGTTCGACAGTATCTCAAACGATTCTGGGGTGGCTGGAGACTTTATAACTAGCGATAACACGCTGGTTTTCAATGGAACAGTTGACCTTGGTGACAATACTACTCTGACTGTCATTATTGATGGCACGTCCTATACCTTTGGCACTGACCCTGAACTCACCATTGATGGAAGCGGCAACTGGAGCCTAGATCTAACAGGTACAACGCTACCAGCGGGTACCTATTCGGTAGTGGCAACAGTCACCGACGACGCCGGTAATTCGGCAAGCACAGCGAGCCAAAATGTGGTTGTACAAGCCCTCGATGCCATTAATGATGGAAACGGAGTCGATATGGGCGAGCCGGTGGTCACGGTCAACCCACCAGAAACCACCAGCAACGTAGATGTTATCGGCTTAGTTGAAGCTACAGGCGGTGTTGATGCAAGTGCATCCTTTACCGTTTCCCCTAACCATGTAGGTGAAGTGTTAGTAGAGGTTGACCAAATAGCACTGGTTGCTGTTGCCGATGCCTACATTGTTGAGGTGTATGACGAGAGCGGTCAGCTTGTTTACCAAGGAGTAAGCGCAGATTCAAAACTTGCAGATGTCGGTGGACTAGACATTTTTGATGTTACCGGCGACGAGACCATTTCGTTCACCTTAGCAGGCCTTGATGCTGGCAACTACAGTGTGGTGGTCCGCAATGATGAGAACTTACTTGAAGACTTGTTAGACAATGACAATAGTAACGATGTTGACCTTGATGAACTTGGTTCAGCTGGCGTTGTACTTGGGCCCGACAATCAAACAGTCGTTCTTGATACTATTGAAACAACGTTAAATACCGGCGTTTTAGGTATTCCACTTGGTACGGTCGGTACGCAAGTAAGGGGAGTATTAGAAATACTTCTAGATACAACCACAGTAATTGGCGCAGGTCAGCTTGTTAATTTGCTTACCGCGCCTCTTGATGCAATTGGTTTAACCGGCTTTCTTGATGACATTTTAAGCGTCATTGCCGATGCATTGCTCAGCAATACATTAACCTTATTGCAAGACACTGACATCACCACCACGTTAACAGAATACACCTATACGGGTGATTTAGTAGCCCAAGGCAACCTAATCGACGGTGATATTAGTGGTGTAGGTGCCGACACTATTTTAGACGGTGCCCAAGTAACGCTTGTTACCAACGCCTCTGGTGATAGTGTGGCTGTGCCTGCTACCGGTACCGTTACTATTCAAGGTAACTATGGCGTGCTGGAAATTGCTGCAGACGGTACGTACACCTATACCGCCGATGGTGACCGCAGTGCAATTGGTCAGGACGAAGTGTTTAATTACACCCTATCAGATGGCGAAACATCAGACATCGCGGCACTTACCATCACCATATCTGGCAGCGACTTCCCGCCGGTAGTAGCCCAAACCGATAACAATGACATGGAGCTAGGTGCACAAACGGCCATTGTGAATGCTCCAGTTAGCGACAGTGACTTCCAAGTGCTGGGCTTAGCCGAAGGCTCACCAGCAGCAGGCTCGCCAGAGGCTAGCACAACGCTTACCGTTGACGCTGGCTTCTTTGGTGAAGTGGTAGTTGAGGTCAGCCAAACAGCGTTAGTCGCAGTCGCTGATGCGTATCGTGTTGATATTATTGATGCAGATGGCAACGTGGTCGCCACAGCAATGACGCCAGATAACCCCTTAATAGGTGATGTGGCAGGTATAAACCTTATCGGAGTAACTGGCGACGACACGCTAGTGGCGAAATTCTCAGGGCTACCTGCGGGTGATTACACCGTAGTGGTTCGCAACGACGAAAGCGCTCTTGAAACCTTATTCGATCAAGACAACGATGGCTCAGTTACCCTAACGGAATTAGGCGATGGTGGCGTCGTTCTTGGCGAGGAGAATCAAGACGTTGTTTTGACTGCTGTAGAAGATGCACTAAACGGCACTAATGCCAGCGTATTAAGCGGGCTTGGTTTAGGTACGGTTGTACGTAACTTCATTCTAGAACCCGCTTTAGGCGCAGCTGATACCATAGGCGCAGGCGACTTGGTAAGCACTATAACTAACGGACTAAACGCTCTTGGATTGGGCCTTCTAGCTGATAGTGTGTTAGATGCTGTCGCAGCTGCACTGCTAAGTAATACACTCACATTGCTACAGTCTACGGATGTGACTTCAACGCTTACTGAATACGCTTTTGAGGGAAGCACTACTACCTCTGGTAATGTTATTGATGCAGCCAACAGTGGTGACGTAGCAGATAGCATTGCTGAGGGCGGCGTAGTTACGCAAGTTACTCACTCCAATGGTGAGTCTGTTACCGTATTAGGTACTGGTTTATCTGGCATTACCATTGAGGGTGACTATGGCGACTTAACTATCTTTGAAGACGGCAGCTACACCTATGTAGCCAACGGCGTGCGCGACGGCTTGGGTAGTACGGATAGCTTCAGCTACACCATTTCAGATGGCACTAACACCTCTACCGCAAACTTAAACTTTAATCTATCAGGGCAAGGGATATCTGCGGACTCAGCGCGGGCAGAGCTAACCTATGATTTTGCCAGTAGCGCAGGTTACGCTGAAGCCGAAGCACTTGAATACACTTGGCTGATTGGCGCCCTTGGTATTGTTATTCCTACCACTGATGATACCCAAAGTAACTCGTTTACAGTAGCAACTGATACCACTATGGATCTTACCTTAACAGTGGATGGCGGCGATCTATTATCATTGGGTTCAGGACTGGACCTATTCATAGAGAGAAACAATAACGGCACGTGGGAAGTTGTTGAAACCTTCTCCAGTGACCAGTTGATAGGCCTGCTTGGCCTTGATGGAAATGGTAGCTTTACTTCATTTGGTCTTACAGCAGGTGAATACCGAGTTACCATGGACGTGGATACAGGCTTAGCCAGTGCTTTTGGCGGCGTCAGTGTTGATTTGAGCTCTACTATTCATTTCCTAGACCAATTTGTGGTTGACGAAGTACAAACTGCCACTGGCAATCTTTTCGAAAACGATGTGCTGTTTGGTCCAACGTACGACGTAACCGTCTCTACTGATGGAACAACCTTCCAAGATGCTACAGGCGGCATTACGTTAGTGGGTGATTACGGCACGCTGCAGATTAACGAAACTGGCGCGTACACTTATACCCCAGACAACACGCAGGCCGTATTTAGCGGCACGTTAACGGATACCTTTACTTACCGTATTGAATATCCAGACGGTACTGTCGAGCAAGCAGAATTTAATGTATTTGTGACAGCATCCGGAGAAGGTGTATCAACAGTACAAGCTATTAATACGTCCGAGTCTGTAAGTACTTCGGGAATTGTGGAGGCTGCGGTGATGGAGACTGCGTGGGTGGAAGACACAGTGACTACCGAGCCTTTCCCCCTCAATGAGATGGCTTTCATTGCAATAACGCCTGAGATGCTCATACCGGAAGATACAATTACGCTTCCAAAAGATGAGCAGTTAGCAACAGTGGGGCGTGTAACAGAAGTCAATGACGAGGTGGTAACCATCGATTTGCCGCGGGATACAGCAGTTTCACTATCGACTATTCCTACGATGGAAGATAAGGCTGATATTTTAGCTAATGTAAACGAGCCCTTATCCCCGCTTAGTTCAAAAGCATTAAGCCCAGAGATACTTATACCGGAGGATACAATTACGCTTCCGGAGGATGAGCAGCTAACAGCAGTGGGGCCTGTTACAGAAGTCAAAGACGACGTGGTCAATATTGATTTGCCCAAGGATACTGTCGTTTCACTATCGACTATCCCTACGTTGGAAGATAAGGCTGATATTTTAGCTAATGTAAACGAGCCCTTATCTCCGCTTAGTTCAAAAGCATTAAGCCCTGAGATACTTATACCGGAAGATACAATTACGCTTCCGGAGGAAGAGCAGCTAATGGCGGTGGGACGTGAACCAGAAATGACTGACGAACCGGTATACATTGATTTGCCAGAGGATAACTCAGTAGCAATGTCGACTATTCCTGCATCGGAGAATAATGCTGATGCGTTAGCTGATCTTAATGAGACCATAATTCCGCTTAGCTCAAAGGCATTATCCCCCGAGATACTTATACCGGAAGATACAATTACTCTACCGGACGAGGAGCAGCTAACAGCAGCGGGGCCTGTTACAGAAGTTGAAAGCGACGTGGTAAACATTGATTTGCCGCAGGATGACTTAATTTTACCGTCAACGTCGTTTGAAGCAGCAGAAATGGACGGCAATAGTGAATCGAACGCTATATCAGGTGAGCCTGTTCATACTGTGCCTAATGAGAGTACTAGCGATATTGGAGTCGCCTCTCAAGTAGAGTCTGAAATATTAAGGACGGCAATTGATAAACTTCCGCCTACCGATATTTAGAGAAGAAGTCATAAAAAGGCGATTACTAACAACCAGTAGTATTGCTCTCAATATGTTCAAGCACTGACGCTAAAACCTGTTGAGGGCTTTCTATTTGAGGGTAATGACCAATGTTTTCTAATTCAACAATACTGGGGGGCGGCATCAGCTCCCTATATCGGGCGGCCATATGAGCACCTGAAATAGGATCTGCTGCTCCAATCGTTAAACGAATAGGAACGGTGGCATTTTGAAGTGCCGTTACCCAGCGCTCTCTGTGCTTTTTGCGTTGATTCATGTAATCCAGCAGTAGGTGCATATATTTATGACCGTTGTTGGTGCTGATCAACGTCCAAAAATCATCAATGTCTTGTTCAGTTGGGGGTGTGTTTTCGCCAAATATACCCCGCATACTTTTTCTCACCGCGTTTTTATTTAAGAGGTGAATTAGCACCCCACCTAAAGGTGACACAACAAAGAGTACGGACATTTTAAACTCGCCCTTCGGGAAGGTCTGGCAAGCTTCCTAGCTTCATTCTGGGAATTTGAAAGGGAACAGCCATTCCCGCATTCCCACGCTTTGCTAGGAAACTTGCCAGCGCCTTCTGAGTGGGTAAGTATCTATGCGGAATGGTATATGTGAAATGACAGCGTACCGTCTGCGTGTTGGGCCATAAGTTCTTGGGCAACAGTGTCGCCATAGTCGTGTGAAACCACATGGGCATTGGATACCTCTAGGTGTTTCAGTAGTGCGCAAATAGCACTTACTTGTTCAGTGATTTGATATTTAGTGGGTGCCTTACTACTGAATCCAAACCCCAACATGTCCAAGGTGATACAGCGAAAGTGTTGAGTTAGCGTGGGCCATAGCTTAACCCAATCGTAACTTGCTGTTGGGTAACCGTGGATAAGCAGCAAAACAGGGCCTTCGCCATCAGTTCGGTAAAATAGCGCTTGTTGGTCATAAGTAAAATACTCGCCGTCGCTCTGCCATTTTGCTAACTGCATGTTCGAATGCCCTGTTCAGTTATTGGTTTGCTTCCCTGTTGCTTTATTACCTTGCTACTGAGCAAATGGTAACGGAATTTCGGCGCCGTTAAGGTTAGCCTTGCCGTCTTTTAATACAAATTCTGCGTCGTAGCCATTTTCAGTTTGCTTGATAAAACCTTGTTCTACAAAGGTGTTTAACACCATGGGAACCTGTTGCGATGCAAGGCTTTGCAGCTCTTCAGCTGTCATGCCTTGAGTTTGCGGGTTAGCAGCAAGTTCAGCAACCATATACCCTGAAGCCATGCTTTCAACGAATGCTTTGTCGGCTTTAATTTGTGCATTAGCGAGTAAGTGGGACACCCAGTAGCTTGGATCTTCAAGGGTGTCTGGAAGCGCAGTAACACCCACTAGCTTTGAGTTAGCCTTACCGGTAAAACTGCCTTCAGGTAAGGTCATGGCCAGCTTGGTAATGTTAATTTCAGGCTCAGTTTGTAGCTGTTGTAGTAAATTATCTTTGATGAATGCCTGGAGCTTTTCTGGTAATTCGTCGGCAGGCGTTGATAGTGTAGAGTTGCTGAAATCCTGATAGGCTTTGATGAAGTCTACATCAAGGTTGTTGATGGCAATGCCGATCACCATGTCAGAGGCATTTTGTGCAGCCCCTTCAATTTTATCAACCGCATACTCAACATATACATTGGCCGTATTGGTGTCTTCATCAATATCCGTGTTGGTAATAATACGTAGTGCTTCAACGAGAATGTTTGTTCCCGTTTCATCTGAAAATACCATTTCTTCGATGGCGATAGCCGCATCACCCTCAAACAGTTCACCGTTCATAGCCGCAAGCATATCAACGTCGTCGCTGTAGGTAATATCAGCGGTGGTGTTCAACATTTCAAATGAGAAAGCACCATCGTTCATAGTAAGTGACTCAGCCTGTCCCTGATAGCGAATGCCATCACCTTCATGTTTCGCTTCACCATTAAAGCCTGAAAAGTTTAGGGTTAGCTCGTCATCTACACCTTGTAGTGCTGGAATCGCGTCAGAGTAATTTAGGCCATTGAAAAGGCCTAGCGTACCTTCGTTAAAATACAGCGGCTCGTCGTCGGGCCAGGCTACATACTCGCGAAGCGCTTCACCTTGAACGGCGATGTTGTATTTTACTTTTGCAATACCCACACCGTCACCAAAATAGATGGGGCCATGATAGGCGTTTACGTTAGCGATTATCGTCGGGTTCTCCATGCTAACGTCTTGAGTATTGTCAACTTGCTGCGCGGCTAATATACCGTTGATATCTAGCGCGATTTCTATTTGTGCGCTGCTGCTAAACCAGCCTTTGTCGTAAGACACTATTGATGCAGAATACAGCGGCTGTTCGTTTAACGCAGCAAGGATGCTGCGTGCTTTTGTTTCAATGCTATTGCCGATAAAAGTGGGGGCAATTAAAAGCGCAGCAAGGGTAACGCCGCCGCCTAAAATGAATGCTTTATTCAAAATACAGTCCTTTGTTTGTGTAATTAAAAATCAAAATTTAATGCTTACTATTTAAAGCTTAATTTGCGTGTAGCCATTGGCGTCAGGCGTGCCGAAAAGCCGTGCCGCTTGGTGCACCTCATTGGGCAAACTGTCGTCGGGCTTAAATTTTCCAGCGACTTGGAATTTTTGCATGTCCGCTTGAACGGTTGCATCGATAGACAGCCCGAGCATGTTTGGCTCGTTTACGGTAATGCCAATATCGTCGCCTTCGCAGCGAAGCTTAGCCGAATAGGTACCAAAATCGATAGGGCCTTGGGTTCCAGCCACTGTCGCGTTTAGCCAGTCTCCGGTGCCAGAGAGTGCGCGGCATGTTGGCCCGTAGTGCAACTCGTCTAATTTTACTTTAAAGCGGCCGCCTGCGTTAACTGGCAGCGGTAGCTGAACTTGTGCTAGCACCCTATCTACAGGCAAATACAGTGTGAATGCCTCTGTGCTTACCGATGTTTGACGAAATAGCCCTGTTGAAATTGGGCCTTCAAAAGCAATGTCGTTTTTATCGCGAATATTGCCTGCTTTTACATCAAGGTTAATGCTGCCAATGAGCATATAAAGTGGGTTTAATTCCCATTTTACATTGTTAATAGGAAGACCGTTTACTACCACAGTTTGTGCTTTTCCGCTAAACAGCGTTCCGCTCACGCCTTCAATAGAGACATTTTGCGGCAGTGTTATGCGGCCAATCACTTGCACCGCGGGCATGTAAGCAATGGCAAATAATAAAAACGCGATTATTCCGCCTACAATCCAGCTTATTTTTGACTTCATGCTTTACCTAATCGTAATCGACGAATTTTGATAAACCCTTCGGCATCGGCCGATGTTATATCTGCTTGTAAAATCACCACGCCCATACTTTCCATGGTTTTAAGCCACTCTAGCACATTGTTAAACGGAGCCTGGTCAACCCAAATTTGAAGCTCATCGTTTTGTGGCTGCATGCGCGAAATAGCAATGTCGTGTTTTGCCACCGTGCGATTGACTGCCTGCGGCAGCGAACCAGAAAAGCCTTGGCTAGTGCCAGAGACACGACGCAGTTGCTTAGCTCTTGCGGCACTGTCTTTTACCCATACCAGCAGTGACTGCTGATTATCGAGTAACTTTTGCTGCTGCGAAAGCGCATTGTTAAGGGGAGACCAAATGGCAAAATAAAATATGGCGATCACAACGACTACGCCAGATATCAACACAAGCTTTTGCTCGCGCTCAGTCAGTGCTTTATATTTTTCTAATAGCGCGTTCATGACGTACTCCTAATAGACACTGTGCCAACAACACCGCTATCGCGATTATTTATCGCACCTTGCTCAACCAAAAAGCCAGCCTGCTCGGCGGTTTTCTTAAACTGCTCAAGTGCTTCAAAGCTTTTGCCTTCGGCCTGAATGCGTATTTCAGTGCGACTGGCGTCAAAGCGAAGGGTTTGCGGTTTAACGTCGGTGGCTGCAAAAGCAGGAGAAAGCTGGTCTAGCATAATTAGCATGGACGCATTGCCGCCACCTTGTTCTAATTTGGCCATTTCACTTTGCAGCTTGCGGCGCACGTCTCGGTAGGTGCCAATATTAGGAAAGCCGCTTTTCACGGTGTTGCTAATTTGACTGCGCAATGCGTCGTTTTGCGACTGTAATTGATACAGGGTGGCCGTTTTGTCAATTAAGGCTGTGCACAGTACCAGCACGGCTAACACAGCCGCTACGCGCCATTGCGACAGGGCACTGCTGCGTTTGCGTTTAACTTTGTATTCGCCTTGGCATAAGTTGAAGCTTGTTGCCGTTGCCTCTTTAGCGAGCACCTGCATGGGAAGCTCTAAAGGCGTTTCGGTTTCTTCTATATTGGGTAAACTAGAGAGGTCGATACCGGCATAGTTGGTCACGCTCACAGGCGTTGAATGCTGTGACGTAAAGTGAGCAAGTGTTGGCAGTAGCCACTGCTGCTCGCCTTGAATGCCTTTGAAATTATCCTGGCGAACTAATAGCTGATCACCGAGAGTCAAAATTGACCAACCGTTTGCCGTGTGAGGCACTGCGAGTACATCTGGAATAATGGTGTCACACACCAAATTAGCGTCTTGCAGCCATTGTTGCCATTGCTGCATTTTTTCATGACTCACAATAGCGACTGCTTGCTCGTTACCCACTTTAGGGCCTAAGGCAAAAAACTGCTTGCTAATATCTGTGGCAAGCTCTTCTTCAAGCATATAGGGCAGTGCGGCAATTACTTTTCTGCCAGCTCGCGGTGGCAGCGTTACCCACTTGAGTAAAATATCGCTGCTTGGCGCTAATGCGATTACACTTCGCTGGCCAGTGCGCTCTGTAAGCGTTGCTAACGCGTCGGCATTCTCTAATTCGCCCGATGCCATTATTTCATCATCGGCAGTTGAGTAAACCAACCAGCTGACGGCGTCGCTTTTATTCGCGCCCAGCCTTACCAGTAGTTGTTCCATTATTGTGTTCCTCCGAACTCGCGCCTCAGTATGTTCACGCCGTTGTCTGTGCTTACTTGAAACACGGTGGAAAGCTTAAACGTTGCTTTATTATATTTAGTTTTTGTGTGCAAAATAAAATACTCGGTTTTAACCGTAAACCAGTCTCTGCGCGAATTAGATAGGGTAAGAGCTTGTATAGCCGGCTCGTTTAAAAAGTCGTCCACCTCATCCCAACCTTCTTGCGGTCTATTGGCTAAAAGGCTGGTGGCTTGCTGCAAATCTAACCCGGTGATCCCAGCTAAAAGCGGCGCTTCTTCTTCGTCTAATGTATTGACGTTTATTTTTAATTCGTCGTTATCTGGAATAACGCACACTAATGGCAGAACGTTGCCCAGCCACTGTGGTGATGCGCCGTTTATAATACGCAATTCACTGGTAGAAGCCAGTGGGCCGTTTGCCGCTAAATACGGAAACTCTCGAGATTCATATTCACTGTCTTCAGCGCCCAAGGAGCGTTGGTTATCGTCGTCATCCACCCAATCGGCTAAACCGTCTCTAAACGTATCTGCGGTGTAGCTATCAAGGCCGTCTATCCCAAGTGCCAACAGCATACTGCTAAATGCGTCCATGGCTTCAGTGGTGTCTCTTGAGCTGTTAGGGATTGAGCCAACGTCACCAGAGTTGATTGCATTAAGATTAAAGCAGGCTCGCAAGTCTTTTAAGTTGGCGGTAAGTCCACCACCTTCTAAGGGATAAGCAAATTCTTGTGCCCAAGGTTGATCAAGGGATATCTTGTCTGGCGTCTCTTCAATCAGCGTTTTAATCGATTTCCTAGCAAAAGCTTCTGCGCCCAAGGCGTACCAATACGCCTGATTATTATCTTTTAAGTTCATAGTGCGCTGCACTTGTAGCTGCAGCCGAGTGCCCATTTCAGTGGCTAAAACCGCCACTAGGGCAACGATCATAAGCACTATCATCAGTGCCACACCTTTCTGCTTTGCTGGCGACTGAAAGCGAGGCGCTTTTCTTTGAGAGGACTTTGCTCGAGTTGATCCTAGACGAGCCGATTTTACACACGTCGAATTTTCAACACTCGTTTTTAAATAAGAGCTATGCTTCATTACGAGTCACCGCTAACAAGGGTGAATTCGCGGCGAAGCATACCAAAGTCTTTGCTTACAAACTCAATAGCGACGGCGCGTGGAAGCACCGTGTCTTGGTATTTTTCGCTCCACTTAATATCGTCATCGTCTTTTATCGTCGACGAGGCATTGTTGCCAGACAAAAACTCAACCTTAAAGCTCTCAATATTTTCAAGCAGTACACGAACCTTGGGCTCGTAGCCAATCACGTTATCGACGTAATTGCTGTATAGGCGTTCTAATTTATTATCACGTAATCGATAGGCCACGTATTGCAGAGTACTTCTGGGCAGCATGAGTTGAGGGTTATGCCAGCCGCCGCGAACAAAGCCGATGCCGTCGTCATCACTGCCGTCTACTTCGCCGCCGGCCATCACAATTTCTTGTTTTTCACCGTTCGCGCGAACTGGCCTTGATACTGCCTGCTGTATATCGCGTTCTATGGTCACCATGGCCCGCTGTAAAAGCTGCAGTTTTTCAAAACGCTCTTGTGACAAGCTGTTGCTGTCTATCACCGTGGTGAGTAAGCCCGTGGACGCTAAGCCAATAAGTGTAAAAATGGCCATGGCCACTAAAATTTCAATGAGTGTAAAACCGCGCTGCATCACTCTAGCTCTTCAAAGGCTTGGCGACGAACGTAGTTACTGAGGTTACAGTACTCACGTAATTTTTATCTTCACCAACAGAAATGGTGACCGCGCGTAAGTCACCGTCGTTGGTCTTGGTGACTTTTTGTTGCCAAAACCACGTTCTGTCTGCCATTTCCATGCTGCCTTTTAAATTGTTTTTTGGCGGCCATGTGGTTTCAAGCTGAAGCTGGTTTAATCGATTGCTCGCCACCCAGTTAGCAAAGGTCACAGATTCAATTTGCCCAACGCTGGATAAGTGATCGCCAGCGGCTTTTAAAATAGCGGTACCTGTTAATGCAAAAATGAGCAGCGCCACCATCACTTCAAGTAGCGTTAGCCCTTTTTGTTTATCTTTGAGAGAGCTTGCGTGCTGGTGCATACTCATAGCGGACTCTCCAGCGGCCCTTCAAGGGCAAGAGGAGGAAGGTCTTTGTTTTGTAGGCTGAAATAAACGGGCTCGTCGCCCTCATCGCCATTGTAATTGAACGACAAGGTAAACGGGGTCACATCGCCGCTCGACATAATCAGTATTTGGGGGGGAGGCAGCTTTTTATCTTCGTCGCTGCCTATTTCAACACCGTCTTCTGACACGCTAAGGTTTTCATCAAACAACTCTCGGTCGAAAAGCTGATCTTCAACCACCCAAGGTAAGTCATCTAAATTTAGAGTAAGCGTGAAAGGCTCGGGCAGGGTGTGCACTGCGTATACGTCCTCACCCTCAATGCGCTGCCACTCGTCGTCATCATTAAGATAAACAAAGTAATACTCGTTATCTTTTTGCTCAACGCGCACGCCAAGCTGCTGCTGATTAAGCACCGCAAAATCGCTGGCCATATCCACAATAACCTGCAGCCGCTGAGCTTGGCTTTTGAGCAGGTCTGCTTTGCTGGCACCAAAGGCATTAAACATAACATAGCCAGCAGCTAAGCCCATAAGTAGCAGCACTAACATGACTTCTAATAATGTGAAGCCGTTTGATGTTGTTGGGGTACTGCCACGCTTGTACATAGTGTGCTTGAGTTACGCCTAGTTGAGGTATTCGTTAATATTCCAGTTGCCGATATCGTCATCGGTACCGGGTTCGCGGTCTGGGCCATTAGAAAAAATATCAACTACGCTAAGCTCTCCAGGGCTAATAAGCGCGTAAGGATTTCCCCATGGATCTTCTGGTAGGCGCTTAATAAAACCACCTTCTGGGTAGTTGCGCGGAATAGGGTCTAAGGTTGGCGCTGTCACTAAGGCATCAAGGCCTTGCTCGGTAGTAGGAAAGCGATTGTTGCGCAGCTTATACATTTCAAGAGCACTTTCCAGCTGCTGAATATCTACCGCCGCTTTTTTAAGCTGGGCTTCTTCTTGGTTTCCCAAAATTTGAGGAGCTACCATTGACGCCATAATGCCGATGATTAACAGCACCACCATTACTTCAATTAAACTAAATCCAGAACTACGTTTTAAAGATTTCATTACATATTCACCATGTTATTCAATGCTAAAATTGGCTGCAGAATTGCCATTACGATAAACAATACAATCCCTGCCATTGTGACTATCAATAAAGGTTCAAACACTTTTAGTGAGACACCAATAAGCGACTCGAATTCCCTATCTTGATTATCTGCGGCCCGGGCGAGCATTTGTTGCAATTCACCCGACTTCTCTCCCGATGCAATCATATGCATCATCATAGGTGGAAATATTTTCGTATTATCCAATGCTGCTCTCAGGCTGCTACCTTCTTTAACGTTTATAGCGGCATCGGCAACTTGGTTTTTAATATGCTGGTTCTCAAGTACATCACCAGAAATGCGCATTGCCTCTAATAGCGGCACTGCACTGGCACTAAGAATACTCAGAGTACGGGCAAATCGCGCCGTATTGAGGCCGCGAGTTACCTTCCCAATGAGCGGTACTTTTAATAGCGCTTTGTGATAGCGCAGCTTCATTAGCTTTTGTTGCAACACACGCTGCATAATGACAACGAGTACCGCGATAGCTATCAATAAAAACAGGCCGTAGTTTTGTAGCCATGTACTCAATGAAATAAGAAATTGGGTAATGCCGGGAAGGTCCTGACCCATGTGGTCGAATTGCCCCACAATTTTGGGTACCACTACGGTAAGCAGTAGCAACACAATGCCCATTGCAAAAAACAGCATGAGTGAAGGATATACTAGCGCTTGGGTTATTTGACTGCGGGTTTGCTGGCGTCGTTCGGTGTAATCAGCCAACCGATTTAATACTGTGTCTAAGTGACCAGATTTTTCACCTGCCGCCACCATAGAGCGATAAAGGTCGTCAAAAACACTGGGGAATTCACCTAGTGCGTCGGCGAGGCCATGGCCTTCAACTACCTTACTGCGCACCGCCATCATCATATTTTTCTGGCGTGGTTTTTCACACTGCTCGGCAACGGCCAGTAGCGCCTCTTCAACGGGTAATGCAGATTCTACTAATGTGGCCATTTGGCGAGTAAGCAGCGCTAGGTCAGAGGCAGATATGCGCGGTTTGAACAGCGAAAAGCTAAACCCCGAGCCATTATTTTGCACACGCTCAGCCACTTGTTCTACACCGAGTGGAATTAAGCCTTTCTCACGAAGCTGCTGGCGCACTTGCCGAGCATTATCGCCCTCAAGTACACCACTTTCATTTTTACCGCGGGCATTGACCGCTTTATAAGCGAACGCTGCCATACTAGTCTTCCCTCGTTACTCGTAATACTTCTTCAAGTGAGGTTACCCCAGACAGCACTTTTCGACAGCCATCTTCTCGTATGCTTGGCGTAGTGGCTCTTATGTAACGCTCGATTGCCTGTTCGCCCACGCCCTCATGCATCATTTCTCTCACGCGCTCATCAACAAGCAGCAATTCATGAATACCGGTTCTGCCGCGATATCCAGTTTGATTACATGCAGCGCACCCACGCGGGGTGTAAATAATGGTGCTAGCATCAGCACCAGAGCCTAATACTTCACGCTGTGAAGCATCCGGCGTATGAGGCTGTTTGCACTCTTTACACAAGGTTCTCACCAAGCGCTGGGAGAGCACAGCCAGTAAACTCGACGATAACAAGAACGGCTCAATACCCATATCTTCTAATCGTGTTATTGCACCGGCAGCCGTGTTGGTATGCAGCGTGGAAAGTACCAAGTGACCGGTTAAACTGGCCTGAACCGCTATTTGGGCAGTTTCAATGTCTCGAATCTCACCAACCATTACCACGTCTGGATCTTGACGTAATATGGCCCGCAAGCCTCTTGCAAAGGTCATATCTACACGAGGGTTAACTTGAGTTTGTCCAATGCCGGGTAAATCAAATTCAATAGGGTCTTCAACGGTAAGAATATTTCTATCGCGAGAATTAATCTCACTTAGCCCTGCATACAAGGTGGTACTTTTACCTGAGCCGGTAGGGCCTGTAACCAAAATAATGCCGTGAGGCTTTCTGATAAGCGTCGAGAAGAAGTCTCTATTTCCCTGAGTCATGCCTAAATCTTCAAGATTAAGGCGTGCATTATTTTTATCAAGTAAACGCAACACCACTCGCTCGCCGTGACTTGAAGGCATGGTAGATACACGTACGTCTACCGCTCTGCCTGCTATGCGCAAGGTGATACGACCGTCTTGGGGCACTCGTTTTTCAGCAATGTCTAACTTGGCCATTACTTTGATTCGCGACACTAACATAGAGGATAGCTTGCGATTAGGGCGCAGTATTTCACGCAAAACGCCGTCTACACGAAAGCGCACAACCAGTTGATTCTCGAAGGTCTCGATATGAATATCAGATGCCCCTTCCTTAATTGCCTCACCAAGCATCGCATTGATGAGCTTGATGATAGGCGCATCGTCTTCACTGTCTAGCAAGTCTTCTGTATCGGGTAAATCTTCGGCAAGAGCAAACAAGTCACTCTCATTACCTAAATCTTCCATGAGCTGTTTAGCAGCCGAACTATCCCGTTGGAAAGCCGTCGTTAGGAAGCTTTCAAACTCATCTGCCGGAATGGATTTAGGAACAAAAGGCTCACCGTAAAAACGACGCACTTCAGCGAACACATCAAAAGGCGTGTTCTCAGTAAAATACAAAACAGCCGGTGTTTCATTCACTTCTAACAGCACTTGATTGCGCTTCGCGAAACTAAATGAAAGCTGTTTGGGCCCACCTTCTTGTTCAGGAAGACCCTCTTCGGCCATTGCTTCAAGCACTTCCTCTTGTGCTTCAAGTGCCTGAGTAAGTTGTTCGTCTTGCCCTGACATATTAGTCATTATCCTCTAGCGCTTCTTTTTCCGTTAAGTACTCTTCAAAAGAAGGCGGTAGCGACAGCTCATCGTCCCAATTAGGCATGGTGGGTGTGCGCGAGTTAGGCATCAACGATACGCCGTCTTGCTGGCGTTTAAGCTGTAGAGCACGCATGTAGTTATATTTTCTATGACTAATAGAATTCATGGTTGCAGCATCACGCACGATGGTAGGCTTCAAAAAGACCATGAGGTTGCGCTTACGCTTGCTGGTAGAGGTAGATTTAAACAAGTTACCAAGAATAGGAATGTCGCCAAGTAGAGGTACTTTTGACACACTTTCTTGAATATCTTCATCAATCAATCCGCCAAGCACAATAGTGCCGCCATCATCTACAATAACGGTGGTTTTTATTTCACGCTTGTTAATAGAGATGTCCACCGAAGTTGCGCCGCTTACGCTTGATACTTCTTGTTCAATAAGAAGTTGAACCGCATCACCTTCGTTTATTTGAGGGGTTACTTTTAGCTTTATGCCTACTTCTTGGCGCTCTACCGTTGTGAAAGGGTTTGAATTATTAGCGCCTGTTGTTGTACCCGTAATAATAGGAACTTCCTGACCTACGATGAAAAACGCTTCTTCGTTGTCCATAGTAGTAAGGTGAGGAGTGGCAAGAATATTGGAATTGGTGTCGGTGCTTACCGCCTGCACGACTGCGCCCCAGCCATCTTCGATAATACCCGCAATCATGCCGTTGGCGCCGCCAAGTAGGCTGGCTAGACTGGTGAAGTCTCCTTCAATTGTGTCAGTAGAGACGACGACTTCACCGTTGGCGGTAATGTTAGTAGTACTTACTTCTCTATCTTCAGCTTGGCGAAGCGCAACGCCTAACGAGCCAACAGGAATAATGCCGTTATTAAACTGTGTACCGCCGCCTTCTTCAGATACCCACTGCACGCCAAGGGTAGTGCCGTCCCCTTCAAATACTTCAACAATGATGGCTTCAACCTGTACTTGAGCACGACGAATATCGAGTTGACGAACCACTTCTTCCAGTGAGCGCATCATGTCGGGTTCTGCGGTAATTACAATGGCGTTGGAATCTTCATGGGCGTCAATGCTGATGTCCCGATTCGATGAAGAACGACGGGTAGAGGTGGTAGCGCTGCCTTGTGTGTCTGCCTGAATGCTAGCAGAGACACCCTGCAATACTTTGACCATGTCTTCTGCTTTTGCGTAGTTTAAAAACAGTACGCGAGTGTTGCCGTTAGACTCAAGCTCTTGGTCCATACGTTGGATAAGCGTGATGAGTCGTTGGCGGGCTTTAACGTCGCCGCTCACAATGACAGAGTTAGTTCTATCATCAGCCACAACACGGGGGTCAGACTTAGCGCCCGTATTTGCTTTGCCTTGAGACTTGTTAATGCTTTCAATAATGCGCACCATTTCAGACGCTGAAGCATAGCGTAACTTCACAATCTCTACTTCTTCGTCACCGGCGCGGTCAACACGTTCGATAATTTCGACTAAACGATTAACCACCGCTGCCCTGCCGGTTAGCATCATCACGTTTGAAGGGTCATGGCTCACTACATTTCCGCCACCGGCTTGATCGTTTAGCTGGCGAAGAATAGGGGCTAGTTCGCGAACAGGTACGTTATAAACAGGAACGACGCGGGTAATAAATTCATCACCGTCTTGTTCTGCGCCTTCAACCACCGGAATATTTGAGGTTTTTGCATCTTTAGAGCGCACGACTTTTAAAATGCCGCTCGGCATTTCAACCACAGCAAAGTCGTATACCTGCAGCACGTTTAAGAAAAATTGATAGTACTGCTCTTCGCTAAGCATATCGTAACTGCGCACGCTAATTTTTCCGCGAACATTCGGGTCGACGATAATGGTTCGCTCTAAATTTTTACCCACAATATTAATGAATTCGTTAATGTCGGTATCTTTAAAATTAGGCATGTACTCGGCAGCGGTCACAGAGAAACACAGCAGCGCTGTACACACAGTGGTGGCTAAGCGAGATAACAATTTGTGGCTTGTGCGCCTTTTCATTCTAACTTCCTTTATTTCTTAATCTGTAAACGGCCGTTTAAGCTGTATTTCTTGCCTAACTGAAACTCTCCCTAGCGGGAAATAATGCCAGTTTTTTGTTAGCGTTTTATGACTCAGGCAAGTCGAGATACAGCGTGGTGAAACTACCATCACGAATAATTGTTAATTCTATCGATTGCGCAGAACGAAGCTCTGATAATGCCTCTTGCGACTGCTGTAGGTCAGTTAAATCTAACCCGTTAATTTGTGAAATCACATCACCGGCTTTAAGGCCTGCAGAAGCAAATAGAGCAGGTTCACGGCCTGGGCTTACTTGATAGCCAATTAGCTGACCGCCCTCAGTTTTTGGTGATATTGAAATAAAATCAGTAAAATTTGCAGGTCGCTCACGTAAAGCTGCTGTGGCCTCGAGGGCTTCTTCGCTGAGCTCTTGTGCCTGAGCTTCGTTGTTACGTGCTGGCGACGGACCCATACGTTCCTGCTGCTCACGTCTGCGATTCGCCTCTTCATAATCGATACCATCGAGCATGAGCGTTTCTTTGCGGATCCCATTTTTGATAATTACGCGATCGTTATACACCGTTTGCAGCGTTGCATTAGTCCCTTCAATTTTTTCACCCAAACCATACACGGCTTGGCTGTTATTATTTTCTATAATGGCAGTACCTGATTCTTGCTCTGAGCTTGCTACCACACCGGTGAGCGTTAAGTTTAAACGGGTTTCGGGTGCATCGGTGACTTCTTCAGTTTGCGCTGACTGAGGCACGGCTGCAGCATCTCCGAAAAGATTTAGCTGTTGTATTTTGCCAAGATTGACCCCACTTTTCCCATTATGCGTACCTATGGGAGCAATAGGTGATGCTGTTGGTGTCGCAGACAGCGATGGTTCAGGTATAATCTGCCACACAAGTTTGGCTGTGAATGCAATTAAATACAGACTTAGCAGAACCACTACAAGGGTGTGTAGCTGTTTTTGATTCTGGTTTACAAAAACAACCAGAGATTGTGGATTGGGTTTATTGAATGTCATGCTGCCACTGATGGTACTGCTTTAAAATAAAGTGAATTTTTGGTTAACCGCGCTTTAGCGAATCCATAATAGCCTAGTAAAGGTTAGGGTCACAACACTAAAGCAACACCGTTACGAAATTATTATATGAACCAATCGAATAGCAACAATACAACACAAAATGTCAGGCTGGACAAGTGGCTGTGGGCTGCAAGATTTTTCAAAACCCGTGCAATAGCCCGAGATATGGTTCAGTCGGGCAAAGTTCACTACAACGGTCAACGAGCCAAACCAAGCAGAAACGTAGAGCTTGGCGCTAGGGTAAAAGTTCCCTCAGGCTTCGATTCTCGTGATATTGAGGTGCTCGGGCTTAGTGACAAACGGTTAAGCGCGCCTCTGGCACAGGAGCTTTACGCGGAAACGGCTGAAAGTGTAACAAAACGTGAAGAGAATCAAGCTGCGCGTAAATTAAACGCTTTTCACAGCCCTAAGCCCGATAATAGACCAGACAAAAAGCAGCGACGACAGATTATTAAATTTAAACAGCAATAATTGCTGTAAACAGGATTAGTTATGAGCGATTTCGACAATTTACACCGCTTTTTATTTACTCAAGCCAATGTGCGCGGTGAGCTAGTGCGTTTAAACGACAGCTTAAAAAACATTGTGCATAGCTACGAGTACCCCGTTCAAATTCAACAATTGTTGTGCGAGATGGCAGCCGCGACGTCGTTACTGACCGCAACGCTTAAGTTTGAAGGCGAAATAGGGCTACAGGTACAAAGTAAAGGGCCGGTAAGTTATGCGGTTGTCAATGCCACACACAATCAAACACTTCGAGGCGTTGCTCGTTGGGATGAAAGCCTAACCACATTACCGGAGAACTTTTCCGAGCTACTCACCGACGCTGTGCTTGTTATTACCATTACCCCTGATGAGGGTGAGCGTTACCAAGGCGTAGTTGCGCTAGATAAACCTAGCCTTGCCGAATGTATCGAGGGATATTTTCAACAGTCTGAACAGCTGGCCACCAAGGTTCAGTTAATGACTGACTTACAAGATGCAGAAAGTGCGAAGGCCGCTGGTGTACTACTTCAAGTGCTGCCTGCCCAAGCAAGCGCGACGGATGTGGCTTCAGCAAATGATTTTGAACACATTACTAAGCTGACGGAAACGTTAAAGCAAGAAGAGATGTTTTCGCTGTCGGTAGAAGAAATACTGTATCGCTTGTATCACCAGGAAGAAGTAGAGGTGTTCCCGCCTAAGACAGTATCGTTTGCCTGCACGTGTTCAAAAGAGCGCAGTGCTGAAGCGCTTCGACATGTAGAGAAGGCAGAGCTTAACTCTATTATTGAAGAAGAAGGCGCAGTAAAAATGAATTGCCAGTATTGTCATGTGGAATATCGCTTTGACAGTATCGACGTGGAAGCGATTCATAACGGTAACTATGGCGGACCGGCTACAAATCAGTAGTCAAGTTTCATACGCAGTGGGCAAGTACAACAAGCTTTAGCCATGTAAACGCTATTCACTACGCTCATCGAAGAATGGCCGCAAGTGAGGTGGGCGTAATTTACTATTGATTAAAAAATAAGCACTGGTCAATGTGTTGATCTTGCCTACTTCTTCCCTTTCGTTGTAAGTATCAATTTTTGCATGTTTTTTCAGCATCGTTTATTGGCGAAAATGAATATAAACAACGAGTGCACAACGCATATTTGCCCTTTTTCGAGAGGGGAAACGCTTTCATGTAATAAAATTACATTATTTTTGAAAGTTGAGCCTGTTGCAGTCTTATCTCTATTAATAAATGCTCCCTATATACTTGTTTACTTGCCCTTCTTGATGGTGTTACTTTTTTGAAAGGCAATTTGTAATATTACATAAAGGGTAACAACTATGACTGCTGCTGAATCAATTCAGACGGACTTGAAAGTAACACCGCTCACCAACCTCACCTCTGCCGAGCTTATTCAGCGTGCCCTTGAGCGCGGTGAAGGCATCTTAGATAAAAACGGTGCGCTTGTTGTACAAACAGGTAAAAGAACAGGGCGTTCTCCCAATGATAGATTTATCGTAAAAGAACCATCAAGTGAGAATGACATCGACTGGGGTAAAGTGAATAAACCCTTCGATTCAGAAAAGTTTGATGCATTGTGGGAACGCGTTGATACATATCTATCGACTCAAGAACACTTTCTGTCACACCTTCAAGTGGGTTCAGATCCAGAGCACGCGCTGCCTTTAGAAGTGCGTACCCAAACTGCATGGCAGCATGTGTTTGCGCGTAACCTTTTTATTAGACCAGAGCAGTGGAACACGAAAGGTGAGCAGCCTTGGCAGATACTTAATGTACCTGGGTTTGAATGTGTTCCAGAGCGCGACGGTACTAACAGCGACGGCACGGTCATTATTAATTTTGCTAAAAAACGCGTACTTATTGCGGGTATGCGATATGCCGGCGAAATGAAAAAGGCCATGTTCTCAGTACAAAATTTCCTGTTACCTGGTAAAGACGTGCTGCCAATGCACTGCTCTGCAAACGTTGGCGAAGAAGGCGATGTTACCCTTTTCTTCGGCCTGTCAGGCACAGGAAAAACAACCTTGTCTGCCGATCCTAAGCGCTTCTTAATCGGCGATGATGAACACGGCTGGGCACCGGGTAGCGTGTTTAATATTGAAGGCGGTTGCTATGCAAAATGTATCGACCTATCTCAAAAGAATGAGCCTGTGATTTGGAACGCGATTAAATTCGGCACCATTTTAGAGAACGTGGTGCTTGATGATACGCGTACACCTGATTATACAGACACGTCGCTAACCCAAAACTCTCGTGCTGCTTATCCCCTTGAGCATATTGAAAAGCGCGTAGCAGAAAATAGAGGCGGTGAGCCCCGCTCGGTGGTGTTTTTAACCTGTGATGTGAGCGGTGTTTTACCGCCAGTGTCGGTGTTAAGCGAAGAGGCCGCGGCGTATCATTTCTTAAGTGGTTACACTGCAAAAGTGGGCTCTACAGAAATTGGCTCAACCAGCGACATAGAATCAACGTTTTCTACTTGCTTTGGTGCGCCCTTTTTCCCTCGTCCGGCAGGCGTTTACGCAGAGCTTTTGATTAAACGGGTAAAAGCGTTTGGCGCAAAAGTGTATTTAGTGAACACGGGGTGGACAGGTGGACCTTACGGAACTGGCAGTCGCTTTGATATTCCAACGACTCGCGCGGTGATCGACGCCATTGTTTCAGGTGAATTGGCCGACGTTGAAACCCAGCACATTGAGGGGTTAAACCTTGATGTACCTGTGGCGGTTCCAGGCGTAGACAGCAACCTATTAGTGCCTAAAAACACCTGGGCAGATAAGGCTAGCTATGAAGCATTTGCAGCTAATCTTGTTAGCGATTTCCAGCAAAACTTTGAAAAATACGATGTTAACGACGCTATCGTAAAAGCAGGCCCAGGAAACTAAACACGGACTTGTTTTATAAATAGCTTTTGTAAACTATCTTTGAAAGCCCACACTCTGTTGTGGGCTTTTTTTTAACATTTTTAACATTATGAATACGTATGTTTATTTTGTTCCCTAACGGGGCTGGGTATTATGAATACTATTAATGTACTGTGACTATAACGCTATCTTTCTAACTCGTCTCGCAATTAAACGAACAGGCGCTGTTGAGAAGCAAGTGAGTGTAGTCTATAAGGAAATGCGCTTATGTTAGCTCGCTTGTCGACCCTATTTGTCCCTGCTTTTGTTACCGTTTCAACCTTCGTTTGCCTGCCTGCTTTTGCTCACGTAGAAAGTGTTACTTTGAAAGACAGCACCTTGATAGTCGATACCAATACCTATGACTTTTCGGTGTCTGCGGTGGCAGATAACAGCTTTGCTATCACTCTACTCACCGATGAGAATGGCGAGGCATACGACAACCTTCCCAGCATGGCCCTTGTCAATCAGGGCGAATTCTCACCTACTCTTGAAGAAACCAGCACCGAGGTGTCGTTAAGCATTGGTAAGAGCTCGGTAGTCATCGATAAAGACAGCCACGCGTTGTCCTATTTCTATGATGGCGAGCTTCGAGTAGCTGAGCGTGACGGTTTAACCGCCAGTGCTGAGAAGGTGTCGCTATCCCTCGCTCTTGATGAAAGCGAAATGCTGTATGGCGGCGGACAGCGTGTGCTAGGCATGGACCGTCGAGGCCATACTATGCCGCTTTATAACAAAGCGCACTACGGGTATACCACGTCATCCAATCAAATGTATTTCGGCCTATCTGCCATAATGTCATCGAAGCATTACAGTGTGTTGTTTGACAACACAGCGTCGGGCGAGCTTGATATGGGAAATACAAATCCTGATGAACTGCGCTTTTCTGCAGAGGGCGGTCGGGCAAGCTACATTGTGGTGCTCGGTGAAAGTTTAAAAGACACTGCCACCTCAACCGTAGCCATTACCGGCAAGCAGCCCCTCGTGCCGCGCTGGCTGTTTGGTAATTTTGCATCGCGCTTTGGCTACAAATCTCAACAAGAGGTGGCCGACGTTGTATCAGCATTTAACGCCCAAGATATTCCCCTAGACGCAGTGGTGCTAGATCTCTACTGGTTTGGTAAAGACGTTAAAGGTCATATGGGTAATTTGAATTGGGATAAAGAGGCCTTTCCAAACCCTGAAAAGATGATTTCATCCCTAAAGCAGCAAGACATTAAAACGGTTTTGATCACTGAACCTTTTATACTTACCACCTCTTCACAGTGGGAGAGTGCCGTCGCTAACAACGCGCTAGCGCAAAAAGACGATGGCAGCCCTTATACCTTCGACTTTTACTTTGGTAATACCGGGCTTGTTGATGTATTTAGTGATGAGGGGCGTAAGTGGTTTTGGCAGTATTATAAAAAATTAGCTGCGCAGGGTGTTGCTGGTTGGTGGGGTGACCTAGGCGAGCCAGAAGTGCATCCCGATGATTCTATTCATTTGTGGCATTCTCAAAAGATAAAAGGACAGGTACTTCATAACGGTTACGGGCATCAATGGGCTAAAATGGTGTATAGCAACCTGCGTGAATTGCAGCCTGATACTCGCCCTTTTGTACTCATGCGCTCAGGCTTCTTGGGAAGTCAGCGTTTTGGGATGGTGCCTTGGACTGGAGATGTAAGCAGAAGTTGGGGAGGCCTTAAGCCTCAAGTGGAACTCGCCCTTCAAATGAGCGTGTTTGGTCTGGCGTATACTCACTCTGATTTAGGTGGGTTTGCCGGAGGCGAAGCGTTTGACCCTGAACTTTACACCCGTTGGCTGCAGTTTGGCGCGTTTTCACCAGTATTCCGTCCTCACGCCCAAGACGCTATTGCGCCTGAACCCGTCTTTCACGACGACCCGGTTAAATCTATAGCCCGTGAATTTATTAAACTGCGCTACGCCATGCTTCCCTATAACTATTCGTTGGCCTTCGAAAATGCCTTACACGGCACGCCCTTGATGCGCCCACTCGCGTTTGATTACAGCCAGAAAACGTGGTTTGAGAATGCACAAAGTTACATGTGGGGCGATGCGTTGTTAGTGTCTGTTGTTACTGAGCCTAACCAATCAAGCTGGGACGTTAAGCTACCTGAGGGGGTGTGGTTTGACTTCTTTTCTGATACCCGTTTTGAAGGTGGCAACGTTGTGCAATATCCGTTGCAAGACAACACTTTTCCGGTATGGGTGAAGGCGGGTAGTTTTATGCCTATGTCAGAAGAGCTAGCGCGCACCGAAGATTATAACCCTGCTGAGCTGACCGTGCATTACTGGGCCGACAACTCGGTTTCCCACGCTTCCTACACCCTATATGAAGATGACGGGGTAAGCCCAGATTCCGTGAAATACGGTTTGTATACGGCAATGACATTTACTGCCGAGCATGCTGAGCAACTTAGCTTACATATCGATAGTGTGGGAAGCTACATAGGTATGCCTCAGCAACGTAAGCTTACTATGGTAGTACATGGTCAAGGTACTCGTCCTACGCAAGTACAGGTAAACGGTGCGTCGAGTGATTTCACGTGGGATGAAAAAGGGAAAACGCTTTCACTTGCAATTTCGTGCGATTATCAGCAGTCTGTAGAGATTAAAATCATGTAATCTAGCGTGCCGTTTTCACGCTTTTACGCAAGCACTTTTATTAAAGGGCTTTTACGTAAGCTCGGCTCAATATTGGTCTTCGTAGATTGGCTTTAATAAGTTGGCTTTCACAAGTCGGCTTTGATGCACTAGCCTCACATTATGAAGGCCAAATAATGCGTTCTTGAGCCGTTCTAAATACCTTGGAGCACGAATGAGCCGCGCACCTGCCACCATCGTTATATTCTCTGGCTTCTTTTTAATTGGTAAACTGTTTCTGCTTTGGGGAATTCTGCTTCCCGACATTGCCGAAAACCTTAACATGACTGAATTGGTGAGCGGCGCGTTATTTTCGCTGTTCTCCGTTGGCATGATGCTAGGTGCAATTTTAGGCGGAAAGTACGCCAGTAGGTTTGAATACATGCCCTTACTGGCTAGCCTGTTCAGTGTGAATACTCTGCTACTTGTTTTGGTTTCACTGCTATCTTCCTGGCAATGGTTTTTAGTTTTAGCGGTAGCTATTGGTGTGGTGAGTTCCACCATATTTACAATAGGTCACACGCTTATTGCCCGAATGTACGCTGAAAAACGCTTTACCATGATGGGGCTAATGGATTTTATGTTTAGCCTTGGTACGTTCGCCGCGTCCTTTTTTGTTACCCTGTTGTATCTTGTAGAGCACAACTGGCGCTTGCCCATTCAAGTGTTGGCAGGTGTGATGGCTGTCCTTTCTTGTTACACCTATATCGCAGCTCGCTCTCAAGCGAAAATAGTCTCTAACGCGCCAAAGGCCGCGAAGAAAACCCTCACTTTCGGCGTTATTATTAAGCAGCCCGTGTTTATGTTTATGGCCTTGTTAGCCTTTGGGTACGGTGCAGTAGAGTTTGGCAACGCAAATTGGTTTGTCAGCTATGCGCAAAATGGCATTGGTTTTACCGGTGAGCAGTCGCGAAACCTGCTAGCCTGTTTTACCGCTGGAATGGTAATAAGCCGTCTTGTATTTCCTTTCTTATTGCGCTTTCTATCTGTGCACCGCCTTATCATGTTTATGGCAACCACCTCACTGATAGGCGTATTTGTGCTAAAAATTATGCCGTCGTTTTATGGCATAGGCGCAGGTAATTTATTGCTTGGTTTGGGGTTAGGCGGGTTATTTCCGTTAATGCTATCGGCAGCGATGAATATAGATAGCGATAACGGCCCTGTGCTTTCTGGCATTGCTATTATTGGTAACTCTACGGGAGTGCAGGTGGCGTCGTTTTCAACCGGGCTTTGGGCAAATTTTGCGCCACTTACCACCGCGTTTTGGGTAATACCTATTGGAGGCTGCGTGCTGTGGTTTGCATCTTACGGGTACAGCAGAATGTTGAAGCAGCGAAGGTAGCGGCCTTTTGCGATGTTTTTAACTTTTTACTGAAGAATAAGGCATAGAGAACTCAGCCACTAAGCCTTGCTGTGGGTGATTACGCAAACTCACTTCGCCATTATGCGCTTCGACAATACGCCTTATTATGGCAAGTCCTAGGCCTGAACCAGAGGAGTTTCTGGCCTTATCCCCTTGAGCAAACGCCATAAACACACTATCGAGTTCGTTTTGAGGAATGCCCGGGCCAAAGTCACGTACTTTGCAGTACACGCGTTTCTCATGCCGGTTATAAAAGCTGCTAATGGCAATATCATCAGAGCCATATTTAAACGCATTTTCAATGAGGTTATCTATTACCCGCTTCATGGCAATGCGACGAAGGGGAAGCACTGGAATAGGGTTTAGCTTTAACTCTATATGGTGCTTTTCGTCTAAATGCCGAGCCTGAACTAAATCTGCGATAATAGAGTTTAAATCAGTTTCTTGTGTTATTTCTTCGGTGTCGTAGCGGGCGTAGTCGATGAACTGATCGATAATAGCGTTCATATCCTCAATATCATTCACGATGCCGTCTTTTATCCAGTCTTGATCTTCTGGCAGCATTTCTGAGGCCAAGCGAATGCGGGTTAAAGGCGTTCGTAAGTCGTGAGATATGCCGGCTGTCATTACGTTTCGGTCGGTTTCGAGCTGCTTTATACCCTGATTCATGCGGTTAAATGCTCGCGTTACCTGGATCATTTCAGTGCTGCCCTGCTCGCGCAGTGGAACAGGGTGCTCACCTTTGCCTACCGCAATCGCCGCTTTTTGCAGAGCAGATAATGGTCTGGTCATGCGTCTTACAAACAGCCAGCCTCCAGCGACACTGAGAATGCCGATTACCAAAAGATACATAGTGAGGGGCGAGATATTGGCTTCGTTTAGCCCAGATATTGGAATGGAAATCCAAGTGTCGGGGTAGCGATTTAGCGAGATCCACACGGTGTACGGGGCATTCTCATCATTCGCTTGAGATTCGGTACTAATGCGAACGTCGGCTAGTTGATTAATATTCTCACTCACTTGAGAAGACATAAAGCCATAATACACTGCCGTTTCTAATCCGTTTTGTCGCGCCACACTTTCATCAAACACCCGAACCTGTGTTTCGTTGAAATAGGCCGTTCGGCTTTCTTGATTACTGACCAGTAAGTCGTTGGCCAATACTGATTTTACTTGTGTGGCGAGTAAACTATTGATTTGTTGGTAGCTAGGCTGAATAAAATAGTAAGTAACAGAAATGTACGACACAATTTGGTTAATAAGCAGCAATACGCCTATTAGCATAACGGTTTGCCCGAAGGCACTTTTAGGGGTTAGGCGCACGTGGAATTCACCTGCGCGGATTGCTGCTGGGGCGTCATGGCTTATACTTGTTCGCCATCAGGTACAAAGACATAGCCAAGCCCCCACACGGTTTGAATATATCTCGGGTTAGCTGGATCTTCTTCTAACATTCTGCGCAAACGAGATACCTGCACATCAATACTGCGCTCTAAAGCACTGTAATCACGACCGCGGGCTAGGTTCATAAGCTTGTCACGAGACAGCGGCTCTCTTGGGTGAGTCACTAACGATTTTAAAACAGCAAATTCCCCACTGGTAAGGGTTAGCGGCGTATCACCTGCTGTCATTTCTCGTGTGGCTAAATTAAGCGTATAGTTACCAAATTCGATAATTTGAACGTCTTTTGAAGGTGCGCCCGGTGCTTCGCTGCTGCGCCGGCGTAAAACTGCTTTGGCTCGTGCGAGTAATTCTCTGGGGTTAAACGGTTTTGGTAGGTAGTCATCAGCACCCATTTCAAGGCCTATAATGCGGTCTACCTCGTCACCTTTCGCAGTTAACATAATAATGGGCATGTCATTTCCGGTTTGGCGTAAGCGACGACAAATAGAAAGTCCGTCCTCTCCAGGTAACATCAAATCTAGCACCATAAGGTGAAAGTTTTCCCGCTCTAGTAATCTGTCCATCTGCTCAGCATTAGCCGCGCTTCGAACCTGATAGCCTTGCTCTAATAAATAGCGCTCAAGCAGACTGCGAAGGCGCATGTCATCATCGACAACGAGAATTTTTGAGGTTTCCTGACCCATAACCATACCCTTGAAAATACGTATTATTCACTATAACCACATGGCGAGAAATACAAAAGCAAGAAAGTGTAAAATGAGAGGGCGGTTTGTTACAAATAGTGTCTACGAGAGCGTGTTAAACGTTGTTGTGCAAAATTCGCTCGGTATGCCTTAGCAAGTGAGGCTACAAATAAGACGTTAAATAAGATAGTAAAAAGGCAGCAAATGACGGATTGCTGCCAAAAAAAAGAAACTGTTCAAACAGTGAGCGTTATTTAAATGAGACTACATTCAAGGCTTTAGTGTCGGCGTTGCCGCTAAGGGTTTCTTTGTAAAGCGCAACAATGTCTTTCGTTCCTTTATGGCTCTGCTCAAAAAAGGTGTTGTCCACTTTGCTGGCAAAGCCTTGCCATGCTTTAGCATATTTTTTCAAAAAAACGTCGTGTCCCCACTCTTTTTGGCGCAGTTTTACCCGCGAGGGCGCGAAAAATATCTCTGCATCTAGCAGTTTTGGATTTGGCTTTTCTTGGGCTTCCCAGTCGGTGGCGCCAATAAGGGATACCTTACTCAACTTATCGCCAATGGCCTGAGTAATATTGTTGATCAAGGTACCGTTGGCAGCAAAATCGAGTAACCAGAAGGTATCACTTTTATCCAGCTTATCTAGCTCGCTGTAGCTTATAACATCGTCATAACAGCCGGTGGCTTTCACCATGTCTACATTTGCCGGTGAGGTAAGCCCAATCACTTTGTAGCTTGCACCTCTTTGCGCTTTTTGGTCTTTTAAAAGCTGCGCGGTACCCAGTGCTGTTTTACTTGATGCACTTGAAAGTAGTAACGACTCGCCCTTCGAAAGCTCTGCCACGTAATCGTCTAATACAAAAGAGGTCATATAAAGAGGGCGAAAGTTAAGCTGCCACGCTTCACGATTAGCATCATAACCAGGGTCTGCGCTGCAGCGAAGGTACTGGTCGTAAACTGGGCTAATACTTTTGCGGTTTTCATGAATATCAGAGAAGCCGTGAGGTGCTACTTTGCCTGCTTTAATTACCCAGTGACTTGCCATTGGCAAATAGCCAAATACCTTTTCACCCTCTTGAATATCAGGGTGACGAGACACTTTTACTGTGGCAAAGCCCCACACCGGAACGATGCCATAACCTTCTTCAGCGGGAAAAAATCCCCAATAGCCCATTTTAAAACCCAGCGCAGCATAGGTGATGTTATTCGCTGAAAAGCCAAAACTGTCGGTTTCCAGAATGAGTTCGCCCTCGCTGAGGTGCTCGCAATCAAGCTGCACATCCACCACTTTGGTTCCATTGAGGTTGTTTTGGTTTAACCATATTTGGGTTGAAGTAACGGGTGAATTTGCTTCTGGTGCAGATGACGGTGCAGATGAAGGTGTAGGCAAGGCCATGGTGATATCCTTAATAGATTAATATAGCATCACCATGGCGTAAACAAGTGAGTATTGCGACTAGTTGTTGTTAATATATTGTTATAGGAAACAGATATAGACGGCGCTTTTTACTCTTCGTCTGAATTCAACCAGTCCATTTGATGCCCTGCGCGGCGTTTCTTATTTAAAATATCTTCAAGCAGCGGAGATAAAATAAGCTCCATTGCCAATCCCATTTTTCCGCCAGGCACCACCAGAGTGTTAATACGGGACATAAATGCGCCATCAATCATCTTTAGAAGATAGGGGTAATCTACCGTTTTCATTTCACGGCGAAAACGCACTACGACAAAACTTTCGTCTTGAGTGGGTATTTCTCGGGCGCTAAATGGGTTCGATGTATCTACCGTAGGCACTCGCTGAAAATTAACATGGGTACGAGAAAATTGAGGGGTAATATAATGAAAGTAATCGTCTAGCCCGCGAACAATGCTGCTCATTACCGCTTCTCGTGAATGGCCTCTGTCAGTGGTATCGCGTACGATTTTTTGGATCCACTCTAAATTTACAATAGGTACCATGCCCACGAGTAAATCCACATGCTTTGCTACATCGTTTTCTTCGGTTTTCACACCACCGTGCAGCCCTTCGTAAAACAGCAAATCGGTATTTTTCGGTAAGTCTTGCCAAGGCGTAAAGGTGCCGGGCATTTGATTAAACGGGACCGCTTCATCGAAGGTGTGTAGGTATTGTCTGAATTGTCCGGTGCCCGAACTGCCATATTCTCTAAAAATCGACTCAAGGAGTTCGAAGTCGTTGGCCTTTGGGCCAAAGTAGCTAATGTGCCTACCTTGTTCCTGTGCCTTGCGAATTTCTACTTCCATTTCAGGTCGTGTAAAGCGGTGAAAGCTGTCACCACCCACAACGGCCGCATTCACATTTAGGTTTCTAAAAATGTGACGTATGGCGTTCGTGGTTGTGGTTGTACCCGCACCTGATGAACCTGTTATAGCAATAATAGGGTGTTTGACAGACATAGGACTTCTTGTTGGAAATGACAGTGACTAGTTATAAGCTGATGTGGCTGAAGAATCAAGGGCACTGCAGGACAGCAAGTTGACATTCTAACGCGCTTGAAGCAACTTAGCACACTGTTGATTTACGACACATTACTACAGGGACCTTGGTTATGTTGTTTTTATTCGGTGTTCTTTTCGCCATCGTTATTTGCGCTGGAGCTATTTTATCATTTGCCCAGCAAAGCCAAATAACGGCATTAGTGAAAGAAGTTCGACTGCTTAAAAAGCATATGTCACAACGAGGCTCCTTATCTGAAAAAAATGACACAGATACCCCAAACTCTGTAGGCGAGGGCTCTGTAGATGTAGGCTCTGTAGGTGCAGGCTCCTCAGGGGAAAGCTCGTTAGACTTAAGCTCCGCAAATTCAGGCTCAGAAGATCCAAGCTACGTAGATTTAAGCCTTCTCGATTCAAATGAGACTGACTCATCAGATATTCCAAGCACTTCTTCCAGCGCGTTCAATGCTGCATCGGAACCTGTAGAGAGTGTATTTCACCAATCAGAAGCGAAAGAAAGCGCGGGTTCACCCTCGTTTTTTAAACGCTTCTTTTCCAGTGACTCCAGTTTAATGACATCCATAAAAAGCAACGTCTTACTTTGGCTAGGTGCGGCAGTGCTTGCTGTTGGCGGTGTCTTTTTAGCGGTTTATTCAATTGAAGCAGGGCTGGTATCTGCCAAGCTCCGCATTGTATTCGGAGCTGCTTTTGGTCTTTGTCTTGTTGGGTTGGCCGAATACCTTGCACGCCATCGAGAAAAATTCAGCATTTACTCACCTACCATTTGCGCGGCATTGGCTAGTGGCGGGGTAATAACCTGTTATGCCATCATTCTAGTGGCCTACGACTTTTATCAGTTTTTTCCGCCACTATTTGCATTTTTGTTGTTGGCTGCGGTGGCATTTGGCGCTATATCCTTGGCGCTTCGCTACGGTCCGCTACTGGCATTGATTGGCATTGCAGGCGCTTATGCCATTCCAGCGTTAATTCAGTCAGACTCTAACAGCATTACCACCTTGCTTGTTTTTGTGTCTTTGGTGTCACTTTCTGGGGTGTGGGTGTCTCAAAAGGTCGGGCAACTATGGCCCTGGCGGCTAAGTATCATTGGGCACTTTGTGTGGGCGTTTGTCGCTTTGAATCATTCAGGTCCTCTCGATATTTGGGTGTGGCTTGGCTTTACTACTTTTTCAGTATATTTGTTTTCTTTTACATATACGCTGGGCTGGTCACTGCAAGAGCAGTGCAGCGATATTAAGTCAGTTAAGGCGATGCTTACTCCCTCTCGTGAATTATTCGGCATACTGCTGCCTTTTACGTTACTGCACGTCTATTTGATGGCCCACGGCAGTGATATGCATGTTTGGGTTAGCAGTGCAGTATTAGGCGCCTTATTGTTATTGCCGTCTTACCGACACAGCACCTTCGACAGTTGGCCATGTCTACTGGTTGTTGCCTCAATCATTCATATACTGCTGTTAAAAGATATCATGCCTTTCGCTTACGCCAGCTCTGGTAACGCAGGTGGTCTTTCTCCAAATGCGCTTAATTTGCAAGACTTGGCAACGCTATTTTCAGGGTATTATCTATACGTGCAGATTGCCGTGGTTGCCTTTACATCCTACGTGGCGTTTATGGCTCATAGAACAGGTCGTCCGGCATTTTGGTTTTATATCGTCGTGTTTCCAATTGCTTTATATGGTGTGAGCTATGTAGTAAGTACTGCATCGGCGCAGGAGGCTTTGTATCGTGTTTGGGCATTCGAATTAGCGCTATTAGCAATAGTCAGTACAACAGTGGCCTTAAAGTCTCGTGGTTTAGGTCAGCTCACTTATGCCGTGCTGGCTAATGCGTGCCTCACTTTATGTCTTACCATGCTGTTAGAGGCGGCCGTTTTATCGTTCGCCTTGGCCTTGCAGGTAGCAAGTATCAGCGTATTAAGTGCTCGCTATAAAGTGACACTACCTGATTGGTTATACAAAATATTGCTAACTGCCGTATTATTGCGAATTACGGCCGCACCGTGGTTGGCAGATTATGCTAACGAAAGCATTTGGGGGATTCACTGGACCGCCATTATTTATCCTCTTATTTTTGCAGCGTTAATTATTGCCAAAAAATACAACCCATCCACAACGTTAAAAGTGTGGTTAGAAGGTGCACTCATTCACGTAGCAGCCCTTTTTATTACAACGGAACCAAGCTATTACCTCACCGGAAGTTATCCTGATTTACTGGCAGGTGATTATCAAGAGCGAGTGCTGGTGGCCCTAGGTTGGTGTGCACTCGCTTCGGCCTACTGTTATAGAGCGTTTATTGCTCAGTCTATGACAGTGTTGTATCGCGTTGCTGCATTGGTGCTGTTAATTGGGGTAGGTATTACTCATATGGATATTAGTGTTGCCAATAATCCCTTTATTCACTCCCAACCTACTGGTGAGAGAACCGTGTTTAACTGGTTGCTATTGCAATGGCTATTACCCGCATTACTCGCCACAAGCGTGCTGTCTAGTGCATTACAGCGTATGATTTTGGGCACCCCCGATGCGCTGAATACTATTTTAAGCAAAAAAGTCCGCATCAATTTAGGTGTAATTGCAGGTGGATTCGCCTTTTTATACATTAACAGCATCATTCGCGGTGCCTTTCACAATGCAAACCTATTATTGGAGAATGGCTTCACTCAGCCTGAGCTTTATACGTATTCTGTGTGCTGGTTAGTAATCGCTACTGCAACCATATTTATTGGCCAATTTAAGCAACACCAGCTTGCGGTAAAACTGGGTTTTGGTTTACTCGCGTTAGTTATTTTAAAAGCATTTGTTGTTGATATGGCAAACCTTGAAGGTTTATACCGAGCGCTGTCCTTCATTGGGCTGGGACTGAGCCTTGTAGGCATTGGTTGGCTGTTCCAAAAACTTCGTGGCGACGCTGAATTGCTTGACGCATGACTTTTTACTTTCTTTATATATTTTAATGGTTTACCTATACGACACAGGGGTGTCGTATGACAAAAACAGATGATTTACTGTCCTGTCGCATTAGTGCCGTTTCACTTACTCGCTATTTCCGATGAAATACGCTGGCATTGAAGCAAAGGAGAACAATCATGCAATCAAATGAAGTTATAAAACAATCGCAAGTATCTAGAAGAGAACATATGAGTCAAGTATCGCTAAACAATGGGTATTGGTTTTATTTCGACCACGAAGGTAATGATATCTCTATGTGGGGCTCGGTGTTTAGTGGTAAGGAAAAAGTGTCTTTCAATAACGAAGTGGTATCGTCGTTTAGAAATTTAAGCAGCACAAAAAGTGAACATGCATTTACTAAAAATGGCCATGAGTATCTCGTGAAAACACACATGACTCATGTTTTACGGGGTGAATTAAACGTCACGCTTTTTTGTGATGGTAAAGAAGTGGCCAGCGAGACGTTATCGCAATTGGAAAAAGGAAATTTACTTAAATCCTTTTTCAGTATGGATAGGTTTTTATTCGTAGGGTTAATTGTGGGCTTTCTTTGTGGTTATTTAGGCTTTATGAGCTTCTCCGGATAAAATTATGACGCAAATAACAATGAGGCAGGGGCTTTGGTGTCACTTACAACACGAAGGGCACAATATAGCGGTGCACTGCAGTTTGTGGTCGGGCAAAGAGGTTGTGTATGTGGACGATCACCCTGTATCAGAACATCGCAACCTGTTTCGATTTACTGGTCGACATGCGCTTAGACTAAATAACCAAGATTATACTCTCGAAGTGGAAGTGGAGAACCCTTTCACTTACCGCACAGAGGTGCGCCTAAAAAAAGGTGCACGTACTGTGCAGCGAGAGTCTACCTCTATGCTTTCTCGCAACAATTCGTTATTCAAAAACATCGCTGTGATTGCCTGTATTGCCGCTTTGGGGGCGGTGTTTGGTTATTTTGCAGTTATGCATTTTGCAGGGTGAAATAACAAATGGAAGTGAGAGGCGATATTGTTAAAGAAATGCGCATAGCGCGAGCGTGGACCCAAGCGCAGCTGGCAGAGTTATGCGACGTAAACTTACGTACCATTCAGCGGGTGGAAAACAAAGGGAATGCATCGCTAGAGACCATCATGGCCTTATGCGTTGCCTTTGATGTAAAGCGTCAGACATTATTTAAAGTACCGGAAATAACAGAAGTAGAGCCAGCACGACAAAACCCAGTAAAAGCGTACTTATTTATTTTTATCTGTGGTCTTGTGGTTGGTGGTGGAGCCAGTACAACGATTTTAGCGCTGCTCTAAAGTCGCTTGGTGTTAACAGAGAGATCTGAATAAGCGTCTACTTGATTTGTCAAAGGTTTCAAAAGAGTTTTATTAGACCCGACAATCTCCTTTGTACCGTTCATGACGGCACCTTCAAGCCATTAGACGATAACATTACCGAAAGCCGACTTCTGACACAGTCGTTTCCTAATGACCCACTTCAGTTTAATTTGCTCGCAGATTTATTTCGTCTTAGCAATAAAACAACACTGGCCGTGTATTTACGATCTTGATATAAGAACGTTTTTCGAATTCGCAGTAGCGAAGAATAAAATTAAGGCAGCAAATAAGTAACAGAGCCAGACCTACTGTAATGTAACGTGGCTGCCTTCAGGGTTCCCCTATACAGCCTCTTTTTATTAAAAAACGGTGGATAACTACCTAAGTGTTTTTTTAAGCCTTAGGGATATATTTTTCAATTAACCTATCAAACGAGCTTTTTTGCAGGGGCTTAATAATGTAACCCTTAGCCCCTTTTTGCATCGCTTTAGTCACCGTAGATTTATGCTTATCTCCTGATAGCATGATAATAGGCGTATCGGCATTAAGGCTTTGCTGTGAGGCCGCTTGGCCTACAATGTATATGCCGTTAGTGTCTGGTAAATTCACATCCATCAGCACAAGGTCGTACTTTTTGGCGGTTAAAGAAGCGAAGGCTTGCCTGCCTGTAGTAACGGCATCACACTGCATCTTATATTTATCAATCAATCGCTTAGTTAATTGAAGACTAATAATGTCATCCTCAACCACAAGGATAGATGGCAAACTGTTCTTTTCTTTAAGTACTTTTTCAGGGTCGATATCTTGGTTGTATAGTCGATTAAAGATATAGCCTTTGTCTTTTTCTTCGGAATTTGTTTCAGTACTCGCACCTGTCGTTGCTTCTTCTGCGTTAGTACCTGACGTTAATTCTGCGGTTTTTAAATCGAGGGTTTTTTCTAATAAGCTAATTGCCCTTTCTTGTAGTTTAATTAGCTCTGGGCGAATTTGGTCTGACTTTATTTTAGATAGGGTCTCTTGTAACTTGGCAATATCAAGGTCTACGGACTGCTCCATTTCTACCCGTGTTACTGCTCGTTCTAATGCGTTCTCAATTTCTATAATAGAGCTTTCAAACTCTGACTGTAACTGACTTTTGTAGTCTAGGCCTTGTTTTAAAGCTTGCTTTAATTTGTTATCAAAATGGTCGATTTTGCTAAAATAGGTTTGTTGAGCCAGCATCTCTTTATCTTGAACATGAACCCCTAGTTCGCTTAATAAATGTTCGCAAATTAATATAATACGATGTAGTTCATAAACCGGCCGGGCAATCATGTAATCATCGATAATCCCCGCAGCATGGGCTTCATAAGCTTCTCTTTCAAACTGACGAGGTATTAAACTAACGAACTTGTGGTCGCATAGGTGGTATGATTTCAGTGCTTCGAGTGTGCGATAATAAATAAACAAGCTTTTCTCTAATGAGTCGCCTGTTAACAATAGCACTTTAGGTTTTGTATCTATCAATAACTTGCATAAATCCCTTAAAGAATCGCACGTAACATAGTCTTCAAAATGCTTCTTAATAACCTCAAGAACGATTTCGTCACTTTGTGGCTCTGTAATGTAGAGTACAATTTGTGCTTCACTGGGTTGAGTCATGGTATTCCAAATACTTTCTTAAATGGGCTATTAGCGCTTCGATAGCGAGTTTCATTTCTTCCCAGTCCAACAAAATTAGTTGGTCTACTGGCTCTTGTCTTCCTGCGTGCTCCACGGCTTCGCATTTTTGACTTAGATGATACGCGCCAACAATTCTGGCGCTACTTTTCAATTTGTGAGCAAGCTTTGAAAGAGCTTGCCAGTCTTTTACATCGACCAAGTCACACATGTGAGGGAAATCTTTGTGCAGGTTCTTTTCAAATCCGCATAGATAGTCGTATTCCTCTTGTGGGCTAATATCGCCAACGATGTCGGTTAATGCTGAAATATCAAAAACACGGGTGGGATCAATCTTACTATTTACCTCGCTACTGTCATCAAAAAAGTCGTCTTCAAAGAAGTGAACCTCGGGCTCAGGTTCAACTGGAGTTGTTTCTATAGAGGAACTCGGCGTAGGCTGTTCGTTATTAAGACGGCTAATTAGTTCTACTAAGGTATGCAAGGTTAGCGGCTTCATTAAAATTCGGTCGACACCCACTTCGTTACAGTGTGCTTGGCACTGCTTGGAGTTATCTGCGGTAAGGATTAGCATGGTAGCCTTGGGTCGTTGTTCACTTTCTTCTAAACCTCGCAAAATACCTATCAGTTCTCCGCCAGTAATGACGGGCATTTGGTAATCGCTAATCACCACATTGAATGGTTGTTGTTCAAAGAAAATAATGGCTTCTTCCGCAGATATTGAAAAGCTCGCTTTAATGTTCAACGCATTAAATTGTTTCTTAAGCACATAAATATTATCTGGGTTGTCCTCTACAACCAATATACGTAATCGGTCAGAAATATTATTAGGCGACGTGTTGGCAAGGGGGGTCGACGAAGCCGCGGCCTGTGGTGCTGATAAGCGGAATAGTTCGGCTAACTTAAGCGGAACGAGATGAATTTGCTTAAACGTTGAGTGAGTGTGGGCATGCATATTAACGTTATCTACAAGCAACGCGATTTGGCTTGTTGGCATAGTAGACCTGCTATCGTGCAATGCCTGTTCAGTTTTAATCAGCCCAGCTTCACTGCTACTAGATGAATCTAATAAATAGAAATGGTTTGGTAATGCGTTGCCTGGTAACGAATCTATAAGGCGGGCGTTAAAATGGAAGCGCTCAGCGTAACGCTTCAAATCGTTAAAAAAGACTGCGCTGTTAGTCTCAAAAGTAAAACTGCCTAATTTGGCTGGGGCTAACTCAATCTCCGACGCAGAACAAGCTTCTAGTGGTAGTTGCACCACAAAGGTAGAGCCTTTGCCTAGCTCACTGTCCACATAGATACCGCCACCCATCAACTGTACTATTTTCTGACAGATACTTAACCCAAGCCCGGTGCCACCAAACGTTTTGTGAATATCATCATTAGCTTGGGTAAAGCGATCAAAAATCGTATGTATTTTAGTGCTCTCTATACCAATCCCATTATCAATAACGTTAAAGTGAATATAGTTGGTTAAATCATCTTGCAATACCTCAAGGCGAAGTGTCGCATTTAGCTTCTGATTAAACTTCAGGCCATTGCTTATAAGATTTGTGAGTACTTGGGTGAGGCGATGTTCATCTACACTAACAATTCGAGATATGACGGGGTCGACAAACAATGTAAGCTCCACATTTTGTTGCTTTGCTTGCCCATAGAAGGTGTCAATTAGTTCTTCACACAGTACTCTCAAATTAACGTTTGATGGTGAGAGCTGAACCATATTGGCATCAAACTTAGTGAAATCTAAAACATCATTGATGAGGCTTAACA
>OJDZ01000214.1_pt1 | contig 38142 bp, 34 predicted proteins | sample 1592981 | NCBI WGS metagenome assembly OJDZ01 (sample SAMN05416851, study PRJEB24817) | seawater metagenome | isolation source: Sea water | place: Canada:Atlantic | collected 2013-07
CGTGGGCTCGGAGATGTGTATAAGAGACAGCACCTAATATAATATTTACTTCTGGTGAAAATTCAAAGAAGAAGCCTTTCTTATCGCGAAAAGATAATATATGAGCACTTTTAAAGTATATGCTTTTCACTCATCACACTCCTCTAAAGTCTTTTGAATTACTGAATAGACGACAATACATTCTTTCTTCCTTGAGTTTAATGCCATTGCGTAATCTGAGCACCGAGCGTCAATATGGGCAATTGTTTCATTGATATAAGATTCTAGGTCTTTTTCTACCTTGGCTTGATCGTAAAGCTTACTTGCACTCTCTAAGTATACTCTTGAGGGTACTATTGTCAGTTTATTCAAGTCGAAGCAGACCTGTAAGAACGAAACCTTTAACTGTATAAGTTGCAGTGGACTTTTGCTCAAACCATTAAACAAAATCTCTGCTGTATACCAATCGGGTGTTCTACTACTACTTGTATGAAGAGAATCTATAACTTTATTAAATGCTTCAGATGAGAAACCTTTTTTTGAAACTAAATCCATAAAGCTTTTAATGTCCGCTGATTTGAATTTAGATTTTTCTCTACAAGCAGACTCTAATAAAGTTGCTAACAAGTTAGCACTCAGATTAGTACCTTCACCATACTTTTTACAAAGAAAGTCACATAGTCTTCCTTTTAAATGGATCATATGGTCATCGAGGCTAAGAGATGACTGAGTAAATCCCAAACTGGATAAATCAATACACTCATCTTCTAATTCGACTTGTTCTTTGATCGCTTGTTTAAGCTTCTCTTGGTCTGTACTTTTCATGCTATTTGCTTCGAAAGAGGTCTTTCCTCCTGCTTTTGCAAAGAAGCTGAATGCAGCATTGGTTACAAATCGTAAATGAGGTGCATAGCTTGAGAAGTTTTTCTGATTTAAAAACAACTTACCAACGATCGATATTGGTTTTTTTTCAGTACTCTTTTGTAAAGAATTCAAAGTCCAATTAGACTCTCTGGTCTTAACTTGCACAAAGGTCAAATTTTGAGGGTTCACTTCACTATCTAAAATGAGTACATCATCGTGATATTCAAAGATAAACACATAGTTCTTTCCGTCGAGCTCGTATTCCAGCATTTGTGACAATGCCCAACAGGCTTGGTAATCTAAACCTCTCTGTGCAATCTCAGCGCCTCTTTCAGCCTGTGGTATAGAAATTAAAGCCTTAGCTAACCCCATGAAATCCCTTTTTTTTAGCATGTCGAAACAATGAAAAAATTACTAAAATTTTATTATTTGCATGTTAGCACTTAATTTGAAATATGGATATAACCTTAAACTTCCTCAGCTCTAGATGTAAGTTATCCTTCATCATGCTTTAGGATAAACATACAGGGGGCACGTTCGAGCTAGCATCACCAAACGACCGTTATATGACACCAACAATGACACCACCAAACTAGTATCATCAAATACAGTAAACACATTGTTGACACCCCCCTCAATTGTTGATACCTTTTATTGATACCTACTAGGGGCTTAGAGAAAATGAGAACATTCGCATATTTGAGAACATCAACGGATAATCAGACTACAGATCAACAGATGATGGTTATCGAAAGATCTGGTTATGTTGTAGAAACACACAGACGAGTTAGTGAAGTTGTTTCAGGTAGGATACCTGCACTACAACGTCCTGAGTTTTCAAAGTTGGTTAGTAAGCTAGAAGCTGGCGATACTTTGGTAGTTAACAAGCTAGATAGACTAGGACGTAACAACGTAGATCTACAGACAACTATCGAATCACTTCTAGCTGAACGAATAAAAGTCGTATGTTTAGATTTACCCGTTAGTGACCTGAGCAGCGCAGAAGGTAAGTTGATGTTACAACTATTCGCCTCATTCGCAGAATTTGAACGTAACCGTATTAGTGACCGTACTAAAGAATCTTTAGCTAAGAAGAAGGCTGATGGTGTTAAGTTAGGTAGACCTGTAGCAACAAGCACAACAGAGCAAGTACATAAATGTAAGGCTGATGGGCTCTCACAAAGCAAAACAGCTACATATCTAAGTATCAGTATTGCCACAGTTAAACGGCATTGGAACAAGTAATTGTTCATATAGGGGATGCCCCATCCAAACACACCCGCTAGCCCCTTTCACTGCCATTCTATTTTTTTAAAATCTTAAAACTTAGATCTGACTTTGACATTAGTCTATCTCAAATAATACTTTTCATCCCCAAACAAGAAGCGTTGATATAGAACGTCCAAACTTAATCCGCACGCTCAATATTAATAACCCTATCTTCTATATGTTGCAGTAATGGTTCAAGTTCTTGAGAGGGAGAATTAAACCAATAGTCTTTATCTTTTGCTAATACTAAAACAGGCATGCGTTTATGATACTGACTGCACTTATCATTAGGTTGAGTCGTTAAGGTTACAAGCTCTGTTCGCTCACGCTGAAATAAGATACCTGCCATATACAATGGCATTTTGTTGGCATGTTCAAATAGGTATTTCACCTTTTTACCATCTTCTGTTCGCCATTCAAACCAACCGTTGCACGGTACTAAACACCTTTGATTTTGGAACGCCTGCCTAAATGTGGGTTTGGTTGATATGGTTTCAGATTGGGCATTAATGATTAGCTTTTTTGACCAGCTAGGTTTAATACCCCACAAGGCATTTACTTGTTGGTAGTTTGCCCCACTATTAACGATTGTCGCTACCGATTGGCTTGGACATAAATTAACATTAGTTTTTACCTTGTAATGCGTATTAAATAGCTCGCTTACTATTGGCATTAACCTCTGGTCTACACTAAACCGACCACACATACTGACCTCAACAAATTATCTTAGGTATCTCTGACCATTTACTGGTGTAACTGGGTGATAAAAAATTACGTCTCATTGCCCATTTATCATTCTTTTCAGCAACAGCGACCTCAACAGAGCCTCGACCGTAACGATGATTTATTTGGTCATAGCATTTCATTAACGGTGGATTATTTACACTCCGCGTAAACATATCTTGCTGTTGAAATTGGCTATTTTCTAATTCAACGCCCCCTACTCCACAGCGATAAAAGCTTACACCTTTCCTATAAATATTATCAATTACATAAGAAATTGCACCGACTAGTTTTAAAGTATTATCCGTTGCGATAGGAAACTCATAAATAAAAGACTTTTTATAATAGTTCTCGTCATGTGGTGAGCTCGATGCAAAAATAACTAGCCGTTTAACTAAAGAGCCCTGTCGTCTAACTTTTGCCGCGACAATACTCGCATGACTTGATAGAGCAGCTTTAAGGGCGTGATCATTGGTTACTCGCTGCCCGAAGCTTCGTGTAGAGAATATCTCTTGTTTGTCTTGCCCTATCTCATCCCACTTTAAGCACGGCATTCCATTTAACTCATTTACTGTACGTTCAACAACTACACCAAATTGACTTCGCATTGCTTTAGGTGATTGATTAGCTAAATCCCAACCATTTTTAAGACCTAACATACTCAAACGCTTACCAAGCTTATTGCCTATGCCCCAGACATCAGTTAGCGACATACGAGAAAGTATCTCTTTACGAGAACTAGTATCATAAATAACAGCAACGCCATCAAAGCCTGATAGCTTTTTAGATGCATGATTAGCTGCTTTAGCGAGTGTTAGCGTTGCACCAAAACCTACCCCTACAGGAAGTCGGGTTTCTCGCCAAACAGCTTTACGGATCACATGACCGTATTGGTGCCAATCATCGATACAGCTAAAGTTTTTGAAATGTAAAAAAGACTCATCAATAGAGTAGACATAGTGGTTATCTGAGTACCGAGAAATAACATTCATCATTCGCTCACTTAAATCTGCGTATAACTCGTAATTTGAAGAACGGATAACAACATTATGTTTTTCTAAAAAAGGCTTAATCTTAAAGTAAGGTATGAATTTAGATACTCCTAGCTGGCGCGCTAAAGGACAAACGGCACATACACAACCATCGTTATTAGTTAAGACAACAACGGGTTTATGCCTAATTGTAGGGTCGAATACCTTCTCGCAACGAGCATAAAATGAAACAGCATCGACTAACCCAAACATGATAACAATGTGGGTAATTTTTTATGCAATCTAAAAGATACATTGACCACTCCTTCTATCTGAAAGTCATCTGTTGCTGTTATTTCAATTGGCTTATGTTCATCAGATGCCGATAGTAAAAGAGCCTTCTCCGTATCAATAATTTTGCATATAAAGCATCCATTAAAATTAGCAACAATGATAGAGCCATTACTAATATATTCAGCTCTATCAACGACAAGAACATCACCATTAAATATTCCCCTTCCTTCCATTGACCTACCATTAGCCAAACCAAAAAAAGTGGCATTCGGATGTTGAAGTAACAACTCTTCCAAAGATAAACTTAATTCTTTATATTCTGCTGCGGGACTCTCAAAACCTGATATTCCTGCTTCAATATAAACGGGTATTACTTTCATAAACAAACCATATAACTGTACGTTCATACAGTATAGTAATTTATTTAAACATTTAGAAGTAATGATCATGAATTTTGATCAAAGGTGAGTTGATTTTCATTATCCATGTTGACTAACTTAGGGGATAAGTTGAATGCATTGGACTGTCATGTTTAATATTTATTAATCAGTTTAAACCTATCTACAAAAGCCTTATTTGAACTTTAACTATTTAGCGCTACCATTGATTCAGATAGCAATTGAGAGGTCTCTATAAGCTTTACTCGCACTCATCGAAGACGTTACGTAGATTTAGGAATGTGTAAGAAGGTTGTAGCTAAGGCTGTTGGTATTACTACTATGTAGAGGTACTTTAATAACAGATAATATTCAATTATTCATAAGACCGTATACCCTTTTTAAAAGTACCGTGTAGCTTCCTTCACTGAAAAGTAGTATTTTTTTGAAAATTGAAATTTAGCTAAATCTGACTTCTAGCAATAAACCCATAGTTGCCTTTGGGAAATTTCATCTCAGAACGCTAACCGATGCCACATAGACGACATTAGCTTTTAAAGACACTTAACACTTCGGGTTAGGTATTTTATCGGTAACGCCTCATTCAGAGGCTAAAAATTGTTGACCAAAATAGCGAGGCACGAACAACAGTCCACCCATACATTCAACTGTACCAGCAATTAAACTTGTAAATCAGCTTTATACTTCACCACAAAGCTCAAATCCATTAGTTACAGTCTAGGAGCTAGATTTACTTCTCATTATCTTAATAATAGAATCAGAAGGCATTACACTCCCTTGATCTTGAATTATTCCTGTTGAAGCTGGTCTGAATAATACATCTAAAGCTATCTTTCGATCTTCAGCGTCCTTGAGCTTACTTTCATTCATCAAAGCTAAGTAAGTTTTAAGCATCGTTGAGCGCTCTTCCGCTTCAAGTGAAAGGTGCTGATGTGTTCTAAATTGCTGAGATGTTAGCTTAATGACATAACTCCCGACAGATAATACCACAACACCGAGAGACAAGATAACAGGGTCTATAGCCCCCCATAATAGATTATTTACTTCTTCAACTTGAGAATTCAAGACTACGGGGGCATCAACGAAAAAAGAAAACAAGAAATCAAAGATACGCTCAGTGAGCGCGAATATCTTAGGGCTAAGAACTAAAAAAGCAAATCCGCCCACAGTGCCAATTAGACTCAAACGAAGGTATCTCCCCCATAAAATAATAGCGGTTTCATGAATTACTTTTTTTGCCTTCCAGTACTCTACTGATGCATGAAGTTCCACCTCATTTTCATAAGTATTCTTAGCGGCTCTGACCTGCTCTTGAGCTGAATGATATCTTCTTTTATATGCTTTCAGCCTTCTATTCAAAAAACCAGAAATCTTATCCCTAGTTGTGCTGTAATTCTGTTCAGCCTCAACGGCTACTGCATCTAATCTATCTTGTAGCTTAACCTTTTCTTCTTCTAGTTTTGCGTAAGCATCAGTTATATTTTCAAGTATTTTGTCTTTTTCTATAGCCCTAGCCTGCTCAATTGAAAACAATATTTGCTGAGCCTTCAAAATAACTATGTGCATATTAGGGTAGCCGCAATGTATAATAGGGAAAGACCTCCCATTACTCCCCCACAGACTGATATACCCCGTAAAAGTAGAGTCTGTCGCATCATGATTGGGCATGCATGCCAAGCCTAGAACTATTGCTTTAGTGATGTCGTCCTCTGGAAGATTCAATATAGCCTTCCCCTTAAGAGTCTTGCTGAATGGAAAATTAAATCCTTCTTGAAGGCTGTTAAAGATATCAGCGCTATTACTTTCGTTATCATCCCAAGCGTTAACTACAGCCGTAAGTGAGCTGAATATTTTAGTCCAAAGATGGGCTTTAATCTGGTTTATAATTTTATACTCATGTGAACTGGTGTTTTTTGAGGTCAAATCAACTAAAAAGCTCCATGCAACCTTTTCCTCTTCAATAAAAGCAGATAGCCTATCAGGCGAAGTGAACTCCCTTAACTTTCCGCCAGCCTGAACCGCTAACTTCACTGACTTTTTCTTCTTACCATATTGTTCTTGCATGTACTTACCCATTTCCTTATTGGCGCTAAATCATTAAAAAATAAAAGCTTTCAAAAGTTACAAATCAAACGTATGAATTAACTGTAACAAAAACAAAGCTCTTATAAGAGCCTTAATTTACACTAAATTAAATTGATGGTTTTAGTGCATCGATTAAGGTGAAGATGGAACTTTTATTTTGTATTCTTATGCTGATACTAAAACATTAATTAACATCTAGGATATCTAAAACTGCCTCTGACTTTGGCGTTATTGATACAAAAATCAATCCAAATCACTCCGACGGATTAAATAATAATGTGCACAAAGTTAAGGCTAACTATTGAACATTGAACAACCTCTACGTGGGTTTACGAATGTCAGGCTTAATCAAAACCTGTAAAGCCAAAGTTTCTGTTCAAGTTGGAACTAAGAAACTTAAGTCCTAACATTTGAACTACACACTACCATAGAGTTTTCATAGCTCTTAAGATAGCTAGAAAGGGCTTGTTTCAACGAACTGCATTTATATGCCCAACAGTAGGCATTAGTTAACAAGGCCATTACGCCTCCTCTCTGACAACCTATCTTTGAAAGTTTGAATATGACTTTGACATTGGTAAATTCTCCAACAATACTTTTTATATCGTGTTAAATAAGGAGTATTTTATTATGGATGATATCGATTCCGAACGTCTAAATTTTCTTTCTGACAAAAATGTCAATGAAACGATAACGCCAGATGAATTAAAGGAGTTAAGTGTTTTACTAAATAAATGGAATTTACTTGTGGAGTCTAAACAGTTAAAAATACCTTTAAAAAAATGAAGATACTATTTACTTGAGAGCAGACTTTAAACCTAAGTAATCTTATTGTTGTGCTTACACTGTTGTTTATCAATAGGTCTAATTTTCGATTTTTTAAAAGAAGCAGCTAGATATTTATAGTAAACCTATCACAAGAATTTTAATAGGTTTCAAAGCCTCTAGACAAGGCTTATTTGGACGTTCAGCATTTTTATTCCCAACTGTAGGCTGAAGATTTAACGAGGCCCCTATAAGCCCTTGCTAAGCCCACAGCTTAATTTGTTGCCCCTACTATGAATTTTTTAGGATTGAATAATATGTTTTTTCTAGAAGCATGATATTCATCCTTCCCCATAGCTTCTGCTTTGTCTGGATCGTACTTCATGTCACTGGAAGATGAGGCTATTTGCGACACTTTTGAAATCACCTTACCATTATCTATTTCAGTAACCACAGAGGAAGAAGTATTCTCACTGTCTGCGACAAGAGATGCTAATTGTTGAATGCCATATCGTGGCTTACTAATTCCAGTGATAATTAGTTCAACTCCACTATTTAGAGTGACTGTGATGAACATTTTTCTGATATGAGAACCTTTCCCAAATCCCTGCTTAGTAAGCCACTTAGTCATGGGAATGAGTCGATCAGTAAAAGTTATCTCCTTAACATTCTGTTTTATGAACATCGAAAGCTTACTTCTCTTCAAATATACATCTTCATCAGTTAAGGCGGAGTCACGAGTATAATTAATAAATTGCTCTAAAATCTTCCATACTGAAAGCTTCGTGTGACTATTTTTATTAGCAGATACCAACTGAATTTTGCAGGTTTTGAATGCCGATTCTAATTTTATTTTTTCTTCCTCAAGAGCGGTAAGCTTCTGCTCAAGATTCTCATTGAGACCTATTTCAGCAATTGCATTAATTACATTATTAATTAGTCTACTATTTTCACTTAGCTGCTCCTTGAGTATCACCGAAGTACTGTTGATATTATCAATTTTTTTATCAGCGTTAGATGCGCCTAAAAGTATCGAATAATCCAAGTTTATCAAAGCAGCTAGTATAGCCTGTTCCACAATTCCATAGTGCCAAGCAACATACTCGCATCCAGCACTTACTTTAGCTCTACTGCAGATTAGGTTCGCTCCACTCCCCTTGTTACCTTTATTTACAATAACCATTGAACTCGAACATTTCGCACAAACAACTATCCCTTGAAAGATATTGGTCAGCTTATTACCTTTCCTTCCTATAGTTGTAATTTTGCTTTCCCGAATTGACTGAGCTAGATAGAAATCATTATCAGTGATTATCCTTGGATAGTATTCCTTAATTGCATCTCCAGCAGGCAATCGTTTCCCATCAACCATACAATAAGGTTGTAATTCACCTAATGTTGTTCGACCGTATTTATCAGAAATTATTTTATTGACCGAGGACTCTCTCCACATCTTTGCCTTTCTAGCCGACTTAACAGAATCACCAAAAGTCTCTACTCCTTCCTTGTTAAGGTATTTAGCTATAGCTGACTTCCCTAAGCCTTCAATGTAAAGCTTATAAATCAACTGCACAATTTCGACTCTGTCTGGGATAGGGATGTATTCATTTTTAGATTTATCTAGATAGAGCCATGAGGGACAACGACTAGTCATTTTACGAGCATTAAGAGGATCCTCTGACAACGCTCTTCTCTTATTTAGCCAAACTGCTTTTAGGTGCTTAGATTTCCTTGCGCTTTCTTCATACGCACTATTCATCTTAATAATTGCTGTAAGCATCGTTCCTATGTCGGCATCCCTACTGAGGATATCTTCAGTATCACAAGTACAAATATCAATACCTAGAGCAACGATTTGACTAACAACACTTTGAGCCTGCATTGGAGGTAATCGTGAGAACCTACTCCACTCATCTAGCAGGAGCAAAGTTCGACCTTTAGGAAATCGAATACCTTCAGAATCATTATCTACAGCATCAATAAATGCTCGCAGTCCCCCATCAGCTTTAAGGTGATCACCTTTAAAGCCCGAACGCCCAAAATCACTATACTTAAGGTCAGATAGAACAAGATTATTCTTTTCACAAAAAGCTTTAGCTGAAGACTTTTGTCTTCTAATTGAGTCGCCTAATTCCTGTATAGCAGAGCTGAAACGAACGTAACTAATGACAACGTCATATCTCTCTTTAATGCTATTACTCACCTACAACCCTCCTGAAACACTGATAATATATACATATGCTACCAGCAAGCTCTAGCAGGTACAATACATGCAACATGTTATTTATTGGTCCACCAGGTACAGGAAAAACCATGTTGGCCAGTAGATTACCTGGCATTCTACCACCGATGACTGAACAAGAGGCACTCTCTAGTGCCGCTATTCAGTCAATTTGTCATAAGAATATTAATCCTGAATCATGGCTAACCCGACCTTTCCGTGCACCACACCACACCGCATCGTCAGCGGCTTTGGTAGGAGGAGGCAGCCACCCTCAGCCCGGCGAAATTTCATTGGCCCATAACGGCGTGCTATTTCTTGATGAGTTACCTGAATTTGAACGTAAAGTACTGGATGTCTTGCGAGAGCCCATGGAATCCGGCGAGGTCACCATCTCACGCGCGCTAATAAAACAAACCTTTCCGGCTCAGTTTCAACTTGTCGCGGCTATGAACCCAAGCCCAACTGGATTTTACAATGACAAACGCAGTACGCCTGAACAGGTGCTGCGTTACCTCAACAGGTTGTCGGGGCCATTTCTAGATCGTATTGATATTCAAATTGAAGTCACTCGGTTGCCGCGTGGCATGTGGGCGAATGAGAGTGGACGGGGTGAATCAAGTAGCAGCATTCAAAAACGCGTAAGCATTTGCCACAAAAAACAGATTTTACGCCAAGGTAAATCGAATGCACAGCTCAGCAGTGCAGAAGTCAGAAGCTACTGCCAACTCGCCGCTGATGATAATGAATTTTTAGAGTTAGCGATTGAAAAACTTAACTTATCGACCAGAGCGCATCATAAAATACTTAAAATAGCTCGCACACTGGCAGATATGGAGGCGGCAAAACACATCGAACATAAGCACTTAATAGAAGCCTTATCCTATCGCGCTATGGATAGAATATTACGTCATTTAACTGATGCTATCTCTGTTTAGATTATGCCTTTATTGCGTCAAAAAAAGCCTGAATGAGCGGTTGTTCTTTACGCTGATTTAAACAACAAACCCCGAGGTCAAAAGGCTCAATTTCACCAACGTTTTCTAAATACTGTACTCGCTCTTTAACTGGGCTATTTTCCACCACTACACGCGGTACTATGCCAACACCACAACCTAAAGCCACCATACTGACTAACGCTTCATGCCCTGAAACCGTTGCGTAGATATTTGCTTTACCTTGCTGCTTTTTACGGAACCAATATTCAAAACGTTTTCGTGCCGGGCCATGTTCAGGCAGAATAATGGGTATTTCAGACCAAAGAAAATTTTGCTGAATTTGCTGTTGAACTTTGCAGATCATGGTCGGCGCAATAACCGACAAAGGTATTTGTGCTAAATGGTGAAAAGTAAAAATTCGTGAAAGTTGCTCGGGTTTAGCGGCAATGGCAAAATCCACAGCTTGTTTTTCAACTTGCTCTAAAGCATCTGCGGCATCACCTGTGGTTAACATAATTTCAACTAAGGGATGCTGTTGTCGAAAACGCTCGAGCAAAGGTGGAAGATGGCTATAAGCCGCAGTTACTGAACAATAAATATGTAACTTACCTTGTAGCTCTGCTTGTTTTTGATTGAGTGACAACTGCAACAGTTGCCATTGCTCAAGTTGCTGATGTGCAAATTGATAAAATTGCTTACCTGCCTCACTCAGCACCACGGTTCTGTTATCGCGATGCAATAACGAGTTGCCCACTTCTAATTCCAAACGCTGAATTATCCGACTTAAGGTCGAAGGGCTAACATGATGAAGCTCAGCGGTTTTGCCAAAATGCAGAGACTTGGCTAAATCGACAAACATCCGTAATGACTTTAATTCCAAAATAATTTCTCAAACACAGCAACTGACTAAAACAATATTGCAAATTGTGCAACATTGCAATGCAAATATATCACTTTAAGCAACATGATAATTTCATTATGATGTTACTCAGGTCAAAAAGCTGATCAAACAATTAAATTTCCTTGGTTAACAGCCAAGTATAGGAGAATAAGATGGCTAACTATTTCAATACTTTAAGTTTGCGTGAAAAATTAGCGCAATTAGGCAAATGTCGCTTTATGCAACGTGAAGAATTCAGTGACGGATGTAATTTCATTAAAGATTGGAATATTGTCATTGTTGGCTGTGGCGCACAGGGCCTCAATCAAGGCTTAAACATGCGTGATTCGGGTTTGAACATTTCTTACGCCTTACGCGAGGCCGCCATTAGCTCAAAACGCCAGTCTTGGCAGTGGGCAACTGAAAACAGTTTTACTGTGGGTACGTACGAGGAATTAATTCCACAAGCTGATTTGGTATTGAACTTAACCCCTGATAAGCAGCATACCTCGGCAGTTACCTCGGTAATGCCACACATGAAACAAGGTTCAACCTTAGCTTATTCTCACGGTTTTAATATCGTTGAAGAGGGTATGCAAATTCGCTCAGACATTACTGTGGTGATGGTAGCGCCTAAGTGTCCAGGCACTGAAGTTCGTGAAGAATACAAACGCGGTTTTGGTGTGCCAACACTGATTGCTGTGCACCCAGAAAACGATCCGCAAGGTAACGGATTGGCCATTGCTAAAGCTTATGCCTCGGCCACAGGTGGTGACCGCGCTGGTGTGCTTGAGTCATCATTTATTGCTGAAGTTAAATCTGACTTAATGGGCGAACAAACTATTTTATGTGGCATGTTGCAAACGGCAGCTGTTTTAGGTCACAAACAACTTGTTGCTCAAGGCATGGACGCAGCTTATGCCCGTAAATTATTACAATACGGTATTGAAACCACGACCGAAGGCTTAAAGCACGGCGGCATCACCAATATGATGGACCGTTTATCAAACCCGGCAAAAATTAAAGCCTTTGATATATCTGAAGAGTTAAAAGTGATTTTACGTCCGTTATTTGAAAAACACATGGACGATATTATCGAAGGCCACTTCTCTGCCACTATGATGGAAGATTGGGCTAACGATGATGCAAACTTATTAAAATGGCGTGAAGAAACCGCTGAATCTTCTTTTGAAAAAGCCGCTGATTGTGATATTGAAATTACTGAACAAGAATATTACGACAAAGGCATTTTTGTGGTTGCTATGATCAAAGCCGGTGTTGAATTAGCCTTCGAAGCTATGGTGGCTGCGGGTATTATTGAAGAGTCGGCATATTATGAATCACTTCATGAAACGCCGTTAATTGCTAACTGTATTGCCCGTAACAAACTATACGAAATGAACGTGGTAATTTCTGATACCGCTGAGTACGGAAACTACCTATTTACCCATGCCGCACAACCTTTACTAGCAGACTATGTCAGCAAATTGTCGCTTGAAACATTAGGTGGAGGCTTAAAAGAAAATTCAAATGGCGTTGATAATATTCGCTTAATTGAAGTGAATGAAGCTATTCGCAGCCACGGCGTAGAAAGTGTAGGTAAAAAATTACGTGGCTATATGACTGACATGAAACGGATTGTTGAAGCTAATAACTAGCTTATAAGCCCTTTATTTAAAGCCAAACAAGCTTAAAGCCAAAAAGCGGTTTTGTGTTTTATACCAATAGCGCTTTTTTATTGCTTGTTTAGTGAGGAAAGATTATGACTGAATTTAACCCTGTCAGTGTAACAAAATTAGCCAGTATTTATTTTGATGGCCAAGTAACGAGTAGGAAAATTACTTTTACTGATGGCTCGACAAAAACCTTAGGTATTATGATGCCCGGTGAATATACTTTTGCCACTGTTGAAAAAGAATTAATGGAAATTCAACAAGGTAGTGTCGCGGTGTTAATGCCTGACAGCGACACTTGGCAGAACTATAAAGCAGGCCAAGCTTTTGAAGTAATGGCCAATTCATCTTTTAAAATCAAGGTGCATGAATTAGCCGATTATTGTTGTTCATATCTAAACGATTAGGACCAGCCCAACCGTCATTTCCTGAACATTAAAATCAGGAAATGACTGAGTTCAGCGCTATGTTCTCACTTGCCCATCGCCTAGCACAACAAATTTTTCGGTGGTTAAAGCGGTTAACCCCATTGGACCATAAGCATGTAACTTACTAGTGGAAATTCCAATTTCTGAACCTAGACCAAGCTGACCACCATCAGAAAAACGCGATGAAGCATTCACCATCACTACTGATGAGTTAATACTGCGGATAAAACGCTGACTACGGGTGATATCCTGGGTGACAATAACTTCGGTATGATCTGAACTATAGGTCTGAATATGACTAATAGCTTGCTGAAAACCATCAACCACTTTTATTGCTATTTCCTGTGCCAAATATTCAGCATGAAAATCTTCTTCTGTCGCAAGCTCTGCGTTATCAAAATAAGGTAAACTTTGTGAACAGGCATGCACTTTTACGTGTGCTGGCTGTAGTGCTAGGACCATTTTTGGTAGCAATTCTTTAGCAACATCAGCATGCACTAAAACAGTTTCAAGAGCGTTACAGGCGCTAGGTCTCTGAGTTTTACCGTTCACTAAAATATTAATCGCCTTATTAAGGTCAGCATATTTATCAATAAATAAATGACAAACACCTTTAAAGTGTTGAATAACCGGTATTTGGCTATGCTCAGTAACATAACGAATTAAACCTTCGCCGCCACGAGGAATAACTAAATCAATACTCTGACGTTGTTGCAATAACAGTTCAATAACACTGCGACTGGTATCTGGAATAACGGTAATACAATTTTTATCGATATTAGCTTGCTCTAAAACCTGATGTAAACACTTTGCCAAAGCAAGATTACTGTGAATTGCTTCAGATCCGCCACGTAGTATCACCGCATTACCTGATTTTAAACATAGTGCTGCAGATTCTGCTGTTACGTTGGGCCTAGCCTCATAAATCATCGCAATTACACCCAGTGGGATACGCATTTTCCCCACTTGTATGCCATTAGGGCGCAACGTCAAATTGTTGATATGTCCAATAGGGTCATCTAACCGGACAATTTCACGAATTGCATTGGCTATATCACTAACAGCTTGTTCGGTTAATAACAATCTATCGAGCATGGCCGATGTTAAGCCTTTTTCTTTTCCGGCAACAATATCTTTTGCATTCTCAGTGATTATCTCTGCACAATTATCCACTATGGCATCGGCCATTTTCAGTAATACAGCATTTTTCTCATCACTAGACAGCTGCGCTACAACTAATGCCGCTTGTTTGGCAAGCTCGGCACCTTTTACGATATCAAACATAAATTTTACTCTACTCGATTAATTCTAAATGTTACTTAACATCACCATATCATCACGATGAATAACCACCTTACTTGGGCAGCAACCTAGTAAAATTGATATTTCATCACTTTTCTTACCTTGAATGCGCTTTAGATCACGGTAATTATATTGGCAGATCCCTTTCGCAATATGCCGATTACTCTGACCATCAATAATATCAATGCAATCACCTACTTTGAACTCACCTGTAACGTCAATCACACCCGATGGTAGCAAAGACGCGCCTTTTTTTGTCAGGGCATTCACAGCGCCATGGTCTAGGGTGACTTTACCATTACTTTTTAAGGTGTGTTTCAACCAATGTTTTCGTGCCCGCTTTGCTCCTTCCTGCGCAACAAAGTGTGTACCAGGGTTTTCTCCGTGGACAAGTTTTTCAAAAACCTCGCTACGACTGCCGTTAAGAATGTAAGTTTCGATACCATTTTCTACTGCTTTTTCTGCGGCTTGAATTTTTGTTTTCATGCCGCCAGTGGCAATATGATTATTGGTCGCACCGGCCATGGCATAAATTGAATCATCTATTTTAGCTATTTCAGTAATTAACTTAGCCTGTGGATTGATCCGAGGGTCTTGTTCAAACACACCATCTACATCACTTAAAATAAATAAGCTATCCGCTTCACTGACTAGTGCAACTAATGCCGCTAAATTATCATTGTCACCAACTTTGAGTTCGTCGGTAGCGACCGTATCATTTTCATTAACAATAGGAATAACGCCATTTTCTAACAAAATTCTAAGGGTATTTTTAATGTTTATGTAACGTTGGCGATCTTTTAAATCACCGTGCGTTATCAAAAGCTGGCTGCATGGCACATCAAAAAAGCGTTGCCAATTCGCCATCATTTTCATTTGTCCAACCGCAGCCATTGCTTGCTTAGTTGGAATAGAGGGGTTAGGAGAGCCGTGCGCGATCAAACCTCTACCAGCGGCAACACTGCCAGATGACACTAGAATAATCTCTTTACCTGCTTGCTGACACTGGGTAATAAAGCGAGCAATAGCAAGTAAATATTTGCCACTACAGCCTTTAGTGTCTGGAGCAACCAATGCACTACCGACCTTGATGACCACACGATTAAACTTCATGAAAACCTCTCCCATTTATGTCTGTTTAGCTTGCCTTGAAATGTGATCAATATGCAATCATATTTTGCACTTAATATAGACTTGTTTGCTATTTTCTACTGCTTAATGGAATTAACATCGTTAAGTTATTATTTTACTATGCTAATTTTTCTATATATCGTTTTATATGTCTCAGAAATAAATTAATGATGCGTTTTCGTCCAAATGAATTTATCGTTTAAACACGCCAATATATGCAGATAACCAACTAAAGATGAAGATAAAGTGAGAGGTAAATCATAAGTTTTGTGACTTTCATCACAATTAACGACATCCTTATCAATAAGCACTAACTCGATTCATCGTAATTTAAGCGAGATTATTTTAAAGTTTTTACTGAAAATTAACATAAAACCCATTAATATCATTACCAGCATTTTATGTTGATAAATTTTTGGTTGTTTATGTTAAATTTTTTACCTAGCGCTGTTATTGGCTGTTTTTCACTTTTATTGTACATTTTAAATACCATACTATGGCTTATACCAATATTGATATTTTCGTTATGCAAAGCCCTAGTCCCTTTGCCTTTATGGCAAAAAACATTCAGTTATTTACTTGATCAAATGGCAACTAACTGGGTGCTATTCAACACCTTTAATCAAAAGCTATTCACCAAAACAAAAATCAAGGTTACCGGTTTAGAAAAATTAAAAATGAAAGACTGGTATTTGGTGATCAGTAACCATCAAAGCTGGGTTGATATACTAGTATTACAGCGATTATTACATGGAAAAATTCCTTTTTTAAAGTTTTTCCTGAAAAAAGAATTAATCTACGTACCGCTGCTAGGATTAGCTTGGTGGGCGCTAGATTTTCCATTTATGAAACGCTATAGCCAACACTTTTTAAAGAAAAATCCGCACTTAAAAGGCAAGGATATCGAAACCACCAAAAAAGCTTGTGCAAAATTCAAACATAAGCCGGTCAGTGTGATGAACTTTATTGAAGGCACACGCTTCACAGCAGATAAACATAAAAAACAAAATTCGCCATTTAAAAGGTTATTAAAACCTAAAGCTGGCGGCATTGGTTTTGTGCTGCAAGCAATGAAAGGTAATTTGAGTAAAGTTGTTAATGTCACTATATATTACCCCGCGGGCATCCCGACATTTTTCGATTTCCTTTCGGGAAAAGTTCAGCAGGTCAATATCGCTATTGAGACACAAGATATTGATGAATCGCTCAATGGAGATTACGTAAACGATCGCGCTTATAAAATTCAGTTTCAAAAATGGGTCAACCAACTCTGGCTTGATAAAGATAAAAAAATGCTCCAATTTGAAGAAAATGCCAACAAGGAAATATAATGCAGGCAATAATAACCTCATGGTTAACTGAACAAGGTATTAGCGCCCCTTACATTGCATTAAGCACCGCAATTATTGGCTTTATGCTAATTTTAATATTGTGCAGCATTAGTTTTTATATCGCCAAAAACTATGTACTTTTATTCATTCATAAATTAATTGCTGCATCAAAAAACACTTGGGATGACTTATTATTTGATCATCAAGTATTTTCTCGCATTGCCCTACTTGTTCCATTTGTCCTCTTATTATTGCTGACGCCATTGCTGCTAGTCGTCGATTCTGCACTCGCGACAGTGTTAATAGTTTTTGCTAAAATTGGTCTGTGTTTTCAGGTAGCAAGAAGCGTGAGTTCACTACTCAATGTTATCAACAGCCTTTATCGACAAACAGCAAGTGAACGATATTTACCCCTAAACTCCACCTTACAAGTCATTAAGCTTGCGGTGTACTTAGTGGCCAGCATCCTGGCTGTATCACTCGTATTAGACCGCTCACCATTTTACTTACTCAGCGGTTTAGGTGCATTAACCGCAGTATTAATTTTAGTCTTTCAAGATACCATTAAAGGCCTAGTTGCCAGTATTCAGATTTCGGCTAATAAAATGGTTGCGCCCGGTGACTGGATTGAATTACCTACCTATGGCGCTGATGGTGATGTTATCGAGATTGGTTTGAACACAGTAAAAGTAAAAAACTTCGATAATACAATTACCACGGTGCCTACTTATGCGTTAACCAGTGGTTCATTTAAAAACTGGCGTGGCATGCTTAACTCTGGCGGTCGACGAATTAAGCGCGCAATTGTCATTGATGTGCGTAGTATTAAATTTTATAACCAAGAGCAAGTTGAAGCCTTAAAGTCAGTGCAATTACTCAGCGAGTATCTCGCGAAAAAGCAAGCTGAAATAAAACAAGAAACTGCAAAATCAATAAACAAAAGCCCGCTAACTGCTGCGACAATAAATACACGCCAGCTCACCAATATAGGTACTTTTAGAGCTTACATTAATGCTTATTTAAAGCAGCATCGAAATGTTCATCACGAGATGACTTGTATGGTTAGGCAGCTGCCTGCCAATGAGGTTGGTTTACCACTAGAGCTATACTTTTTCAGTAACGACCAAAATTGGGTTAACTACGAAGCAATTCAAGCCGATATATTTGACCATCTCTACGCCGCAGCACCACTATTTGATTTAAGAGTTTTTCAACACCCAAGCGGCCACGATTGGCAAGGTTCAAGAGTTAGCGCTGACGCATAACCCCTTCTTGCATAGTAGAAGCAACTAATAAACCTTCACGGTTAAATATTTGCCCTCTAACTAAGCCTCGTCCGCCGCTGGCAGATGGGCTATCAATACTATAAAGTAACCATTCATCTAGACGAAATGGGCGATGAAACCACATAGAATGATCTATTGTTGCCAGCTGAAAATTAGGTTGCCAGTAACTAACTCCATGTGGAAATAAAGCGGTCGGCAAAAATGAAAAGTCTGAAGTATAAGCTAATAAATATGTATGAATACGCAGATCATCAGGCAGGCTGCCATTTGCCTTAATCCACATGTGACACTTGGCTTCGGTTTTTTCAGGATTAAGCCAATTATATTGTTTAACTGCTCTTGTTTCGATCGGCTTTTCAGATAAAAACTTACCACGAATAGCTTCAGGAATAGATGCTTGATTATCAAAAATAAAATCCGTGTATGATTGTAAATCCTCTGGCCCAGGCACCAATGGCATAGTGTCTTGATGGTCAAAGCCCTGTTCTTGCTGCTGAAATGAGGCAGTCATATAGAAAATTGCCTGCCCATTCTGAATGGCATTAACACGACGGGTATTAAAACTGCGACCATCACGAATATTTTCAACTTGATATACGACGGGTTTACTTGCATCGCCAGGTCGTAAAAAATAAGAATGTAACGAGTGCACGTTGTGGGTTATAGCGACAGTTTCTTGCGCTGCTGACAGCGCCTGTCCCATCACCTGTCCACCGAATAAAGCCCTAAAGCCTAAATCTTGGCTTTCACCACGATAAATGCCCTCTTCTATTTTTTCTAATTTTAATAGCGCAGAAAGAGCGTCTAATACCTGACTCATACAAATTTTTACTCTAGTTAATCATATCCAATATGAAAATATTATAACCCGCTACAGCATTAAAAATAGCGTAATAAATATTTTAAAACGACTATTTGAAAAAATAATCGTTTTTACGTACATAAATATACATATAATGTGAGTTTATATGTTGATCTTAGCAAAAATCTAATATAAGTTGCCTTATGTAACTTATATTAAGTCATAGCAAACTTTATAAAGAGGCCATTGTGCACGCAGTTCTTGAACGAGAAGTATTACTAGAAAGACGTCAATATACCCCTGAGCAATCTAATCTTTGGGATAAGTTGTCATTGGCACAAAAATTTGCTACCAGTAGCCTGACACAATTCGGTTACGATCTTGCCTTTATTCGCAGCAGTAAAGCAGGAAAAATTGCCGTCTTAGTATGTGATAATAATGCAGCAACTATTTCTGATGATGGTGAGATTGATACGTCACCAGGCATTACGATTAGACCTTAAGGTAATAAGTTACCGAAATGATATGAAGCCGCTAACAAAAGCGGCTTTTTTATGATTTTTATTTGATATTTTTCGTTTGCAAAAATGCTTCTACCAACATAATAAAGCCGTTGATATTATTACTCGACCAAGCTCGCTTTACGTCTTTGTCTGATTGCGCAATAAAGTTGCAAAATACTTTATATGCGCCTTTTTGGTATCCTTCATATACTTTTTTAGCCGAAGGCTGCAACTTACCTTTAGCCCTAACGCTTTCATTAAAAATGGCCGCATAGTTATTGATCATTGGGGCGATAATATCTAACCGTTCGGTATCATCTGTCTGCTTCGATCTAAGCTCAACAAATCGTTGTTTTGAAATTTCTTCATAACGCTGCGCAATAATAGCCATCATCTCGATATAACTTTTATTTTCTTTTTTTGTCGCTGAAATTTCTCTCTGTATCAAAATAAGTTCACGTTGCAAATTTTCAGCTTTTAAGAAAAAATAAATACTTATGGCAACAAACATGCCGATGATAGCTAAAACAAAAATCATTTCTTTATCCGTGGGTAGATTATACCAATTAAATTACTCGGCTACAGTGCATTCACTCAACCGAGAAAGGAAAACATACGGGTCAATATCTTGAATATTGGGCGAATCAATCGAAAACCTAATTTTAACCGAATAGTCACCTAAGTTGGCAAAAAATCTGGTTTTTATTGCCTGCTTTATAGCAGTAAATTTAGCTAATACTTGCTCAGGGCTTTGGTGTGGGCATAAAAATAAGTATTCACCAGCACTGATCACTCCAGAATAATCTTCTTCATCAAGGCTTTCATTAATAATAATGGCTAACGCTTTACTAATATCAGTTAAAATTTTACCACTAAAGTGAAAGCTCAGCTCTTGCCAGTTTTCAACCTGTAAATAAGCAATGGAAATATTATATTGATATTTTCTCGCCATTTTATATTGCTGTTGATACCAGCGCTTAGTTTGAACCGGCTGAGCCAAACGACTTTTAGGTAACTCTATTTCATCATAACCGTGTTTAAGTCTCTGACGACGCAAGCGAAAACGCCAAAAAACAGTAAAAACTATCGTACAAAATAACACTACCACAAGCAAGATAATCACACTTTGTTGTCGGTAATACTTATCACTAAATGCTAAATTCAGCTCACTTTTTTCAGCCAAGTTCATCGCTATTTCCTTAGCTCTATGACTTGTTGTTGAGGCGGCACTTTGCCATGACTTTTTTATCTGAACATTAGGATAAAATCCCTGATATGCAGCTAAATAACGCTTTTGTGCTTTAACAACTTGTTCGTACTTTTTTTGTTTTTGATAATATTCAGCCATTAATAAAAACAATGCTATTTGCTGTCGCGACAGAACTAATGTTTCAGCTAAAGACTGAGCCGAAAGTAAAATCTTTTCTGCTTCTGTTTGCTGTTCCAGAGCATACATTACTTTTACTAAACTAATTTGTGTCGTTAATTTGACGTGCACTAAATTATTTTGGTTAAAGACGAGTAAGGCATTCACTAAGCGCTCTTTTGCCGACAAGAACTGCTGCTGCTGATACAAAACTTGCCCCAATCCTAGTTCTGCATAAGCGGCTCGAATATCAAGCTTATATTGCTGCGAAAATTGCAGCGATTGCCAAAAGGCATTATAGGCATCATCATAATGCTGCGATTGATAATAGGCATTAGCGATTAGATTATAGGTTCTAGCAATCCCCTGCATTAGTGACATTTCTGTCCGCAATTTAAGTACCCGATTAAGTATATCAACGGCATGATTATATTCAGCTAAATTGAAATGCGCTTGGGCAATAATTTCTAATAGGGTAATTTGATCGACATCTTGTTGGTTTTGATTGAGCAGACGTTCAACCTTGCTCAACTCTTTTGTAGCAAGTGCGTAATCTGCATTTAATGCATAGGCAACAGCATAATATGCTAATGCTTGTAAATGAAAATTCATATTATTCGCTTGTTCAGCCAACCAAGCGGCTTTTTGAGCGGTACCTCGCAACTGAATATATTTACCTTGAGCATAATAACCTCGGGCAATTTTCAATAATAAATCTAACTGAATAATTACATCTGTTTTATCAATTTCACTGCCGTATTGGGCAAACTGCAATGCAGCAACGACGTTCCCACGATTAAAAGCAACATCTGATAACAAAGAAAAAGCCCTAGCGACGATATTGGGACTGTAATCATTACGACGACTGATCACAATTTGAGCAACATCCATTACCTCTTGAGAGCTCAACGTTTCTTTATCTTGAAGATAAAACGAGTTTAGTAATTGACGATAATTATTATCAGCAGTAATCGTGTTTGCATTACTAGTGATAGTAAAACAAAAACTGATTAAAATGCCTAACAGCATTTTCTTCATTGAACATCGACTTCCATGTTTTAGTTTAGTTGTGATTAAATATGTTAACGCAGATTAGCGGTTGAGAACATTAAATGGTTTACAAATGAAATACATTATCTATAATCCCTGTTGAGCTACTAAAGCTCGACAAGGGCAAATCCAGTGAAAACTGGAGACGCAAAGTTACCGATCTAAGGGGAAACCTATGACAGCGGAACTGCCAAATTTAGATATAGTGGGGGCTTATCTTAATTGATCGGTTCGCCGTCATAATCTCCGGTATACTTTGCGTGCTTCCTTTGTTCCTTCATTAATGTCATGTTTTTTGTAGAGCTTTTTTCTCTTCAACATATTCAACGATTAAAATTTCTAGCATTGATAGTGGCATTGAGCCATTTTTTAACACTTGATCATGAAATTCTCTTAAATCAAAACCTTCACCTAACTCTCGCTCAGCCATTTTTCGTAATTTCTTGATAGTTAATTCGCCCATTTTGTAAGACAAAGCCTGACCAGGCCAAGAAATATAGCGATCAATTTCAGTTTGAACATTGTGTAGAGATAATGCGGTATTATCCGCCAAAAAGCTCATTGCTTTATCACGACTCCAGCCTTTAGCATGCATACCCGTATCAACCACTAAACGACATGCACGCCACATTTCATAGGTTAGTCTGCCAAAATCACTATACGGACTTTGATAAAAACCGGCTTCTAAACCCAAATATTCAGAGTACAGCCCCCAACCTTCACCAAACGCCGAAATATAAGTGCTGGTTCTGAATTTGGGCACATTTTGCATTTCTCGCGCAATTGAGCCTTGTAAATGATGGCCAGGCACTGCCTCATGCAAGGTTAACGCCTCTAAAACATATAAAGGTCGACGATCTAAGCGATAAGTATTAACCCAGTAATTACCGGCTTGGTCATCACGTGAAGGGCCTGAATATCGACCCGTAGTATATTTAGGAGCAATATTAGCGGGTACTTCAATAACACCATAAGGTGTGCGGGGTAAGGTCTTAAAAAATCGAGGTAATTGCGCATCCATTTTCTTAGCAATAAACGAAGCTTCTTTTAGCAAACCTTCAGGACTCGTTGCATAAAACTGTTTATCAGTACGTAGAAAGTGAACAAAATCCGCAAAACTTCCTTTAAAGTCTAACTGCTTAATAATATTATCCATTTCAAGCCGGATCCGTTTGACTTCCGCTAGACCCGTTTTATGCACATCATCAATTGAAATAGGTAAGGTCGTATAATGTTGCAGACGGTTTAGATAATATGCCTCACCATTAGGCAATGAACTCGCCGCAATGTTAGTTCTAGCATTCGGTTGATAACGCTGCACCATGTAGTCATAGTATTTTTGGTACGTTGGCATAACCGTTTGTAAAATGGTTGCCACTGCTTGCGCGTTTAATTGTGCTTTAAGCGACCCAGTAAAATGTTCAGGCATGGTCAAAAATGGTTGATAATAGATACTTGAGGTTGCATCTTCTTTGATAAACGCTTTTATCGAATCCTCAAAACCTTTTAAGACCACTTGCGGTTGCGTTATTCCAGCTTCAATACCTTTATCCATCCAAAACATTTGTTGAGAAAAGTATCTGGGTAACGCCGTTAATCGCGCTAAATAATCGCGATAATCTTGTTCGGTTTTAAAGCTGACTTGACGATTAATACGGCTGATCCAAACATGGAACCCAGATTCGGCCGTTAGCGGCATGTAATGTTCGTTGTTGGTATAATTATCCAGTTGATTTTTAATCGTGTACAACAAAACAGCATGGTTTATGGCTTCGTCTCGATTAAGCTTAGCTACATCAACTTGTGTTAAACGTTGATAAATAGCACGTAAAGCTTGATCTTGCTGTTCAAGATTTTTCGGTGACAAATCAGGAAGTTGACTATTTGTTTTACCGGCAACATCTTGATTGAACGGACTTTGATGATCTTTATAAAATTGATAATCTTTAATTACCTGCTCAAGATTATGATTGATTAATTCAACTTGAGACTTAGGAGACTGACAAGCCATTACAAAGAATAAAACAAACATTGTGATTGAAAACGTTTTCATTATTAAATCTCAAATATTAATTTAAATAGAGTACCCAAATACCATAACAAAACAAAAGCATTTTTAAAGGAAATATTTGTTTAGCGTCAAGCTTTCCACGTTTCGCGTCATTTGTTTGCTTTATTCCTACTTTTAATGCTTTTTACTATGGTACTTTTGTTAAAATTGCTAGAGAATAGCGTACCAGCTATTATTAGCGATTAATGTAGGTTAAAGGTTGGAATAGTGAAGTACCATGATTCCATAGAACAAGCTGAACAAAAAATGCACGCCGCCATAAAACAATTGCAGTTATGGCATATCCCTGCGACGCCAATCAATTACGCAGTAAGTTATAACTACCTGAATCAGAAGTCAAAATCACTTAATACTGCCATTGAAAAACAACTTGCTACCGGTAAAAAGCTTGATAACTTCTTTTTAGACGAAGCATATCGCCAATTTGTCCTTGGTCAAAGTGCGTTTAGAGGAGAGCTGATTGATGATCTTGATGAGGTATTGGGTGATCTGCAAGCCAGCGCTAAGCATTCTTCAGTTTCTACAAACAAACTAGTCAACCAACTTGACGACAATATTGCCAGTTTAAAATCGACAGATAAACACGAAATAGTTACCGCAATCAAACAGATTCGTCAGAGCACTCAGCACTTTAAACTTGAACAAGAAAAATTAGCTGAGCAGCTACACGCATCTCAGCAATCAACTGACGCACTGCGTTCTGAATTAGACGATGTTAAAAAAGAAATTTATTTAGATCCCCTAACCGGACTTTATAATCGTAAAGCTATGACCAAACATTTAGATCTATGGTTATCGAATGACCCAACGAAACAGGTCGCGGCAATAGTGGTTAATATTGACCATTTTCATCAAATGAATGAACGTTTTGGGCCTATGATAAGTGACGTACTGTTAACTAAAATAGCCAACAAGGTTAGTAGTTATGTCGGTGAAAGTGGTTTACCTGTACGTTCTGCAGAAGATGAATTTTTAATTTTATTACCGGATATTGAACGTAATATTGCTGGTGAGATTGCGGAAAAAATTCGACATGGCGTGGAGAAGTTAAGATTCATTAGCAGTAAGTCAGGTGTTCGCTTACCACCTATGACCCTAAGTATTGGTGTTAGTGATTATAATGTTGCCACCAGTGCAAATAGCATCATAAGCCAAACTCGCGGGTTAATTAACGATATGACTAATACCCTGACTAATCATGTTAATGTCGCCAACACTTAACTAAGCTCACTGATTAACGCCATTAAGTTTTGTTCTGAAAACACCTTGATACCATGAGCTCTTAACAGCGCTGTAGTAACGCCTTGCCCTGAAATTTTAACTTGCTTGAACTCGCCATTATATATCGTTGAACTACCACAAGAAGGGCTTGATTCTTTCAGCAGTGCATAGTGAATGTTATGCTCATGGCAAAGCACTAACGCTTGCTTTGCTCCACGTTCAAATGCATCGGTAATATCTTCGCCGACATTAGTGCTAACGATTATTTTTTCATCAATGATTTTAATTTCAGCTGGTGCTCTAGGAACAGACAACCCTCCAGCCAATTCGGGGCAAATAACCACTAAACGTTGCGCTTGCTGCCAGCGTTTAAGCGTAGTATTTATTAATAAATTGTCACTTCCATCATATCTAACCTTATTGCCGAGAAAGCAGCTACTGATCAATATTTTTTCCATTACTGTTACCTTAATAAACGGTCACTGATTTATGCTTTGTTATAGAGCGATTAACGTCACAACCCGTTAAGATAAAACTTCCTTAACTGCCTGTAAGCCCAGAATATCTTGCTCTGTAAGGCATTCTAACCAACAGGCATGGCTGTATTCTTCGAAGTTTAATAACAATTCATATGTACGGTATTTCAGCCTTAAGCAGTACAAATCTGCACCTTGAACAACTTCCAATTTTTGAGCAGATAGTGACAGTAAAATATGCTCACTCACTGCGTTTATATCATCCATTGTCCATTCAACATTAAAGTGGAGCTGTAATACTTTTGCGCTAACTTGCTCTATATTGATAACTTTTATCGCGCTTTTATGAGGCATATGGTGTTTTCTCTACTTAAATTAATAGTAATTATTTGTTTAAAACCTGTGCTAGCTCAATAAAATATAAGATAAATTTTCATCTTGGCACGAAGCTAAAAAAAGCAACGACAACGGTTTGCTTTTTACATATAATCAAACGAGGATCCTTTAAAATTATTTACCAAAGAGAGATAATATTTATGAAAAAACTTACTTTAGCTGTTGCCGCTACTGTTATGATGGCTTCACCTGTATTCGCTGGCGACGCAGCTGCCGGTAAAGCAAAAACTGCTATGTGTGCAGCGTGTCACGGTGCTGCTGGTATTTCTGCGGTTCCTATGTATCCGAACCTTGCTGGTCAAAAAGAAGCTTACTTAGCAAAACAATTAAAAGATTTTAAATCGGGTAACCGTAAAGATCCAGTAATGGCGCCAATGGCTATGGCATTATCTGATGAAGATGTTGCTAACATTGCTGCTTACTACGCAAGTCTTAAGTAACACTAAATTGTTCAGAGTACAGCGGCACGTTCCCACAGCTATGTGGTAGTGATATCTCGTACTTTCTGCATATAAAAAAGCGCTTTTAAGCGCTTTTTTTGTTTTTAATCACTTGGGTTTATCTCTGTAATTAGCAATAACCCTCTGGCTTACCTTGAAAAATCGTCACTCTTTGTGCGTAACAGCTCATTGAGCAACCAAACATTAAACGAAACACCTCGATGACTAACTTTGGCAAGTGCACACTGCTATCAGGTGAAAAATCAACAGTCCCTAGTCTTGATGCTGCTTAATCAAAGATAAAAACGGCTCTCCATAACGAGCAAGCTTAGTATCACCGATACCACTGATATTTAACATTTGTCTTGATGTTAACGGTTTTACCCGGGCAAGTTCTGCTAAAGTTGCGTCATTAAAGACAATAAATGGTGCTATATCTTCAAGCCTAGCAATTTCTTTACGTAGTGATCTCAGTTTAGAAAATAATGCTCTATCATAAACTTTCTCGCGCTTATTACGTTGCCAGTAGCTCGCTTTTTGTAAGCGAGGCGCCGCCAACATCAACGGTTCCTGACCCTTTAAAACTCCGCCAGCTGCCTGTGTTAGGCATAAGTTAGACTGGGCAGCGATATCTTGCTGTAAATAACCTAAATGGATCAGTTGCCGAACAATCGAAAACCAATACCCTGGCGTTTTATCTTTACCAATGCCAAATGTTGAGACTTTATCATGACCAAGTTGGATAATTTTTTCGTTCAGTTCGGCTCGTAATATTGCAACGACATGCTCTACATCACCATTTTCTTGAATGCGATAAACACACGACAAGACTTTTTGCGCTGCTTGAGTCGCATCAAATTGACTGGGTGGATCCAAGCAAATATCACAGTTACCACAACCTTGCTTGGTAAATTCTGCAAAGTAATTTAGCACTACTCTGCGTCGGCAGGTTTGTGCATCAACAAATCCTCTCATCGCCTGAAAACGTTGTAATTCAACATTTACTCTTTGCTCATTTTCTCCTTCGGCAATACGCTTACTAATCCGTTCTACGTCTTTTTCATCATAAAGAAAAAGTGCCTCTGCAGGTAAACCATCACGTCCGGCTCGTCCTATTTCTTGATAATATGACTCTAATGTTCTGGGTGGCTCATAATGGATGACAAAGCGCACATTAGATTTATTAATACCAAGCCCAAAAGCAACGGTTGCAACGACAATTTGTATGTCATCCTTGGCAAATTTATCTTGAATAATATTGCGAATTTCAGACTCTAATCCCGCGTGATAAGCGGAACAATTTATGCCAGCTTCCGCTAAACGTTTAGCTAATTTTTCTACCTGCCAGCGACTATTACAATAGATAATGCCACATTCATCCTTGCGTTTTTTAATATAACCAATAGCCTGCTGCTCTCCTTGATACTTCTCTGCTAAGGTAAAACGAATATTGGGCCGATCAAAGCTATCAAGGTGAATATAAGGGTCATGTAACGCTAACTGCTGCAATATATCACGGCGTGTTGTGACATCTGCCGTTGCTGTTAGCGCCATAACAGGTACGTGTGGGAAGTTTTGCTTAAGCATATGTAATTGAGTATATGCTGGGCGAAAGTCATGCCCCCATTGCGATATACAGTGTGCTTCATCAATGGCAAAAAGGCTGACATTAAGTTGCGATAAACCCTGAATAAAATAATAATTTTTCAAACGCTCAGGCGCAACATAAAGTAACTTTATCTCGCCTTGACCTAAGCGACGAAAAATTTCATTAATAGTTTCAGCATCTAGTGATGAATTAACATAAGCGGCTGAAATACCTTGCCTTACTAAACCATCAACCTGATCTTTCATTAAGGCAATCAAAGGAGAAACGACAATTGTCACGCCAGGCATTAAGGTTGCAGGCAACTGATAGCACATTGATTTTCCGCCACCTGTCGGCATCAGTACTAAACTATCTCTGCCTTGAAGTGCATGATTAATAATTTCTTCTTGGCCGGGACGAAACGCCTGATAACCAAAGTGGTGTTTAAGTGCTTCAGCTAATTTAGTCGGGGAAATGGCTTGCAACAGACAATCTTCGTTGGATGAAATCAGCAGGCATTTTAGCGCAGTAACAGCTTTGTGCAGAGAATTATTTTCAATATCAGGGGAATTATTGTTATTCTTTTATCTCATCGGACCAAAAGGAAAGCTTATGACACGCGAAGAGTCATTTATGCAGATCGCACAATATTGGAATCAAGCGATGCCATTTAACAAACTATTAGGCTTAGAAATTACGCAATTTAATAGCCAAGAATCAGCGGTGAGCATTGCTTGGCACGACAAGCTTATAGGTAATCCGGAACAGAAAATACTCCACGGTGGAGTTACGGCAGCTGCCCTTGATCTTGCTGGTGGCGTGGTTGCTGCGGCTAATATTCTCACTCAACTCCCTGATTTATCACCCGATATAATTGCACAAAGTTTGGGCCGTTTAAGTACTATTGATTTACGTACCGATTTTTTAAGACCTGGACGTGGGGAAAAATTCGTCGCAACAGCTAAAATTATCCGCAGCGGTAACAAAGTAGCAGTCGCTAGAATGGAAATGCATAACGAAAAAGGTGATCATATTGCTTTTGGTACCGGTACTTATATGGTTGGATAAAATCAAGCCTATTATTCTTAATATCTAAATGGGTTGTTGCAATAATTAATGTTATTATCGTGCTCTCTACGCCACCTTAATGATCAAGTTTTCTCCATGTCAACAGCTCAAAAAACAGCCCTGCGCGGCGGTATTATCAGCGCTATTAGTGCCTATGCAATGTGGGGCGTTGCGCCACTGTATTTTAAACTCATCGACCATATTAATGCTGACGAAATACTTGTACACCGCGTTGTTTGGTCAACGGTATTGTTAATGTTAGTGGTACTGCTCACCAAGCGGTGGCGTTATTTTGTTGAGACCATTACCCAGCCAAAAGTCGTATTACGGCTAACCATTTCTGCAACCTTTTTAGCGGTAAATTGGTTTATGTTCATTTGGGCGGTAAACAATGATCATCTACTGGATGCTAGTTTAGGCTATTATATTAACCCACTTTTTAGTGTTGCCTTAGGGGTCATATTTTTAGGCGAGCGCTTGCGTCCGTGGCAGATATTTGCTGTCGGGTTAGCATTTATTGGCGTCATCATTCAGCTTTTTATGCTTGGATCGCTACCCATGGTGTCATTGGCATTAGCCGCCACTTTCGGCATTTACGGCTTGTTACGTAAACAAATGCCTTTAGACTCATTTGTTGGCTTACTGATAGAGTCACTTATGATGCTACCCATTGCCTTGATTTATTGGCTAGTATTTTTAAAAACTAGCACATCTAATATGCTAGACAACGAGTTATCGTTAAATATACTGTTAATTTGTGCCGGCATCGTGACAACGGCGCCTTTACTGTGCTTTACCGCTGCAACAAAACGTATGACATTGTCGGCGCTGGGTTTCTTTCAATATATTGGCCCAAGCATCATGTTTATCCTTGCGACTTTTTATTATCAAGAGCCATTATATTTTGCAAAATTGATTACTTTTGGCTGTATTTGGACCGCATTAGCCATATTTAGTTTTGATTCAATAAAAGCCAGAAAGCGGGCTAAAAAGGTTATAGTAACCTAAGCTCTGTTATCTACGTGATGTCTTTGCTATCAAAGCCAAATAGCGGTGTTCAGAGCTATATCAAGTAGTCTATATTTCGAAGGATATTGTCTCCATTAACTATGGAAAATGGAGACACTTGAGGCAGGTAATAAACAGTCTTTGCTTGGGATAAACTTTAATCACTCAGTAAGCTATTTTCTGCGCAACTATGCGCTCATTTATAAAGACCTGTTGACGTTACGTGAGGTGAATTATGATTCTTCTAGCGCGCCAACAATACTGATCTGATTTCGACCATTTTCTTTCGCGTAATATAATGCGCCATCCGCTAAACTCATTTGTTTTGCGAGTGTTTCATGGCTATTATAAATCATCCCCAAACTAACCGAAAAGTTAATCTGCTGTTGTTCAAATGAAATTTGAGCAACTGAAATTGACCGACGAAAATCATCGAAGCGATTATATAGCTGATCTTCATCTAAGCCGGAAATTAACACCGCAAACTCTTCACCACCAAGTCTCGAAATCAAGCCATTACCAAAATGTTTACGCAAATACAGCGAAAATACTTTTAGCATGTGATCACCGGCGTCATGACCATAATTATCATTAACTTTCTTAAAATAATCTATATCTAATATGGCAAGTGCGTAAGGAGTTTTTTCATTGATATTTTCGGCAACAGCTATTTCTGCATCGCGAATAAAAGCACGTCGATTGGGTAAATCAGTTAAATAATCAGTATTCGCGGCTTTTTGAATTTGTTCAATATTACTTAAGTTTTCAATATTTTGGGTGATTCGACAATAAAATTCTTCTGGGCAGAAAGGTTTTCTTAAAAAGTCGTCAGCGCCATTTTTAATAAAGCGTGCTGAATGCACACCGTTATTAGCTCCTGAAATGCCAATAATAGTCAATTGGTCACGGCTATATGTCTTACGAATTTCGTTAGTTAATTCAATGCCATCCATCACTGGCATTTCAAGATCGGTAATCACCATTTTTATATCACTGTGCTGCTGTAATACCTCTAAAGCCAATTGACCATTTTCAGCGACATAGACATTAAAATTACGACGTTTTAGTAGTTCAACCACATGATTTCTTGCTGACAAGGAGTCGTCAACAACCAAAACTCCCGTACCTTGGTTGCTCTGTTGTCCATGTAAAATACGTTTTAGATATAAAAATGCTTGGCTATTTTCTTTCGGAATATAGTCAATTACTGGCTGGGATAATATTTTTTGTCGTGTGGTTTCATCCATTTTTCCCGTCATCACTATGCTCGGAATACCATGAGATAAAACACAGCTAATGGCTTCGCCATCATTGGCATCGGGTAGAGCGTAATCAATTGTCGCAGCAAAAAATTTATTTTCTCCGCCTTGCAACAAAGCCTCAACTTCCGCCAAACTCGTTGCAACTGTTACCTGGTAGTTCAGTGCCTCACCAATTTGTTTAATTACACGCGCTATTGGGCGGCTATCTTCAACAACAAGCAATTTTTTTGACATGAAAGTATCCTATTTTTCGATAAATCGTTACAGTGTTTCTAAATTAGCATAGGCAACAACTAGCCACTTACAACCAACATCGGCAAAATTAACTTGAATACGGCTTTGTGGACCACTACCTTCATAGTTTAAAACAACGCCATCACCAAACTTTTTGTGCCGTACATTTTGACCTAATTTAAAGCCTGAATTGCCAAAGGTTTCTAAGGTCAAAGTTGAAGAAAAGCGACCTTTTGTTTTTGGTCTACTAACCTGACTTTGCATACGAATTTCTTCAACACATTCATCAGGCAATTCCCTTAAAAATCGGCTAGCCTTATGGTGTTTTTCTTGTCCATACAAACGACGACTTTCAGCATGACATAAGTATAGCTTTTGCATAGCGCGAGTCATACCAACATAACATAGACGACGCTCTTCCTCTAGCCGGCTGATATCTTCAACCGATTGCTGCGAAGGAAACATTCCCTCCTCTAAACCAGCAATAAATACCAACGGAAATTCAAGACCTTTAGCCGAATGCATAGTCATTAACTGCACCGCAGTTTCGTAATCGTCAGCCTGTGACTCACCAGATTCTAGCGCTGCATGGGTTAAAAATGCGGTCAGTTCACTTTGTTCTTCTTCAAGTTCAGGGTCAACTTCAAAGGTTTGACAGGCGGTTACGAGCTCATTTAAGTTTTCAATACGGGCTTCGGCACGCTCGCCTTTTTCCGCTTGATACATAGCTTTTAAGCCTGAATGTTGAATAACATAGTTTGCTTGTTGATCCAGATTCAGGTTGTTTGAGTCATCTTCGAGTTGATCAATGGTATGAATAAATTGTTGAATAACTTTCGCACTACGACCTTTAAGTTCTTCATTTTTCGTCATATGTTGGCATGCTTGCCACAAAGTGCACTCTAAGCTTCTAGCGGCATCACGTACTAAACTGAGCGTTTGATTACCAATACCACGTGCTGGCGTATTAATAATACGCTCAAATGCCGCATCATCGTCACGATTGTTTAATAGACGCAAATAAGCCAGGGCATCTTTGATTTCTTGACGTTCAAAGAATCGTAAACCACCATAAATGCGATAAGGCAGTTTCGCTTGAATAAGCGCTTCTTCCATTAAACGTGATTGTGCGTTACTACGATATAGAATGGCAACATCATCGAGTGAACCATCCTTTTTTTGCCAGTCAGCAATGCGGCTGGCAATAAAGCGAGCCTCATCTATTTCATTAAACGCAGTATAAATAGAGATTTTTTCGCCTGCATCGTCTTCGGTCCATAAATCTTTGCCTAAACGGTTATTATTATTACCAATAAGCTGATTCGCGGCATTTAGAATGTTAGCCGTAGAGCGATAGTTTTGCTCAAGCTTGATGGTTTTTGCCGCGTCAAAGTCTTGCAAAAAGCGTTGGATATTTTCAATTTTTGCACCACGCCAGCCATAGATTGATTGGTCATCATCACCAACAATCATCACGTTACCGCTTTTTTTACCGAGTAAATTTAACCAGGCATACTGAATAGCGTTGGTATCTTGAAACTCATCCACTAAAACATGCGAAAAGCGCTGTTGATAGTGCTGCAATAATTCAGGGTTATTTAACCAAAGCTCATGAGCTCGAAGCAATAACTCCGCAAAATCAACTAAACCCGCTCGGTCACAGGTATCTTGATATACCCGATAAACTTTAACAAAGGTTTCTTCGGTGATATCGAATTGGGTATCGATATGTTGCGGACGTAATCCTTCATCTTTCTTACCATTGATGTACCAAAGGAATTGTTTCGCTGGCCAGCGTTTCTCATCAAGTTCGAGCGAGCGAACAATACGCTTAACCATACGAAGTTGATCATCTGAATCAAGTACCTGAAAGCTTTGTGGTAATTTTGCTTCTTGAAAGTGCATACGCAGTAAACGATGCGCCAAGCCATGAAAAGTACCAACCCACATGCCATGCACATTACCATCAACAGTTTGCTCAACCCGCGCGCGCATTTCTGCTGCCGCCTTATTGGTAAAGGTTACCGCTAAAATACTGTGTGGAGATGCATGCTCAACTTTCATTAACCAAGCAATTCGCTGTACTAAAACCCTTGTTTTACCACTGCCCGCGCCGGCAAGCACCAACATATTTTGTAGTGGCGCAGCAACAACATCTCGTTGTTTATCGTTCAACGAATCAAGTAATTCAGAAACATCCATAGAAAAGCAAATTCATAACAGAAATATGTTGATAGCATAGCAAATTCAGCACTATTTTGATAACGCTATCCTGAATTATATCAAGCAGATATTCACTATGTACTTATCATCTATGTTTCATTAAAAAAATAAAAAACAATAATTTACGTCAATATATTCGTGAGTTGCTCTATATTTTCAAGTTCAAGGGTAGGTAAAAGTTTCAGGGGTTTACCCACTTGGTATTGATTTAACCAAGCAGATTGACAGCCAGCATCTATAGCACCATAAACATCATTGCTCCCGCAATCCCCGACGTGCAGTAGCTGAACAGGGGTAATTTGCAGTGCTAGGCAGGTTTTATCAAACATATCGGGAGCTGGCTTTAAATTATGCTCAATGGAGGCATGAAAGTGATGACTAAAGTAGGGTGCGATACCTATTCTATCGGTATCAACATTGCCATTAGTGATAGCAACTAACGGCCTTTTACTTTTAAGATAACTCAGAAAATCATGAGTATGTTGCGGCAAGGAAAAATTGCTACGTTGCTCGATAAAGTAGCACAGCGCCAGGTCAGCGAATGACTGAGCGTCTTTGCGGTTCATGCCAAGTGACAGCGCACCTAGGAAATAACTTTGTTGGCGTAATAAGCCAATATCATGTTTTAGCTCAGGCTTATCAGCAATAGCTTGTTGGCGAAACGGCGACCAAAAGCGAAAATCAAAACTACTCGAACTATCTACACCGCAATCAACAGCATAGTCACTGATAACATTATTGAAATAAGCGACCATTTTTTGCTCGGTCGCTAACATGATAGGTTTATTACTATACAAGGTATCGTCTAAATCAAAACTGATGGCATGAAAAGGCTGTAGTCGACGATAAAATCTCACAATATTAAAACCTAATAAAGTTGCTGATGTAGCAGTTTTGCTACCAGCTTTTTAAACTGACCTAACAATAAGGTGTCCATACGTGGGTCAAAATGTTCTGCATCCTGACTACTGATGGCTAAAAACCCGATATCTTCTTGATGATGGCTCAATCGAACTAAAACCACTGAACCTGTGGTGGGTTCATTGAAAATCAATTCTTGTTCACTTTGCTGCAAACGACCAAAATAATATTGCTCTTTCGATAATCTATTTTCAATTATTTCAGCACAATCACTGGTGATTAACGAGCTATGTTGAATGCTTGTCGGTTTAACCAACCATAGCTTTAATGAATCTAATGACAATAACTGCGTCGTCGCCTGATGTAAGCAATCAAGCAGCTCTTCAGCAGCGGTACAATCGAGTAAACGTAAATAGAGGTCACTATATAATGCGAACAATTGTTCATTTTGGTTAGCAATCACCATTAACTGCGTGATTTCTTCTTCCAAATTGTGAATTTTTTGTCTTTGCTGTGATAATTGTCGTTCAACTAAAGAAATCGCTCCTCGTTGATGGTCTGGTAGCCTTAAGCTCGTCACGAGGTCGGCTTGGCGATTAAAAAATTCAGGGTGTTCTTGTAGATAACTAACAATGAGTTCATCGGTTAGCTTTATGTCGTCAGCTGACATGAGGTTTTGATCACTTGATTGCATAGATTTATTTATATCTTGAGTCATAGGTTTATCTGCCCGTCGAACACATGAACGGCGGGACCTGTCATTTTTACTGAATTCCCAGGGCCTTTCCAATAGATTTTTAATTGCCCCCCAGGTAAGTCGACTAAAACTTGTCGATTGAGCTTCTTTTGCATTTGACCAACGACAACGGCGGCGCAAGCACCACTGCCACAAGCCAGTGTTTCCGCAGCACCACGTTCATAAACACGTAGTTTAATATACTCAGGTGACACCACTTCCATAAAGCTAATATTGGCTTGTTGCGGAAAGCGTTCATGCAAAGATAGCGCTGCACCCAAACTTGCTACCGGCGCTTCTTTAACATCATCAACCGTTAATACGCAATGCGGATTGCCCATAGAAACCACACCACAAAGCACGGTTTCATCTTCACTACGTAAAATATAAGTGCCTTCAGCTTTTTGTGCAGTAAACGGTATTTTTGCTGGTTCAAATTGCGGCACCGGCATATTGACAGATACATTACCATCTCGTTCAATAAACAAGGTCATTTTGCCTGATTGTGTTGATACTTTAATTTTATGCTTATTGGTGAGGCTTTTTAACCGGACAAACTTTGCAAAACAACGGGCACCGTTGCCACATTGCCCGACTTCGCTACCGTCTGCATTAAAAATACGATAATGAAAATCAAGATCTGGATCATAAGGCGGCTCAACAACCAATACTTGATCGAAACCAACACCGTAATGTCGGTCGGCAAGCTGTTTAATTTGCTCATTCGACAAATAAACATTTTGAGTAACATTATCGAGCACGAGAAAGTCGTTACCTAAACCATGCATTTTAGAAAAATTTACTAACATCTACGCTTAGTCTCACACTATAAAGGTAATAAGCTTTCGCCTTGCCACAATTGACTTAAAGTTTCACGTTGTCGTATCAAATAACTATCACTACCATCCACCATAACTTCGGCAGCGCGTGGTCGACTATTGTAATTTGAACTCATGGTAAAACCGTAAGCACCGGCACTACGTACGGCAAGATAATCACCAGCCTGTATCGCCAATGTCCGATCTTTACCAAGAAAGTCACCGGTTTCACATATCGGACCAACGACATCGTATTGTGCGCTAACCACATCATCACGCTGTTCAACAGGGATAATAGCCTGCCACGCTTGATATAAGGCTGGCCTGATCAAATCATTCATTGCCGCATCAACAATAGCGAAATTACGTTCTTCACTGGTTTTTAAATACTCAACTTCGGTCACCAAAATACCGGCGTTTGCCATTACGGCACGACCCGGTTCATAAATAAGCGTCAGCTCACGTCCAACTAACTTTTCAGCTATTGCTTTGGCATATTCATTTGGGTGCGGTGGTTGTTCGTCATCGTAACAAACCCCTAATCCACCACCCACATCGATATGCGATAACACTATACCTTGCTCAGCCAGTTGGTCGACTAACGCTAATACCCGATCAAGCGCATCTAAAAAAGGTAAAACTTCAGTTAACTGAGAACCTATATGGCAATCAACACCTTGAATATTAATATGAGATAAAGTTTTCGCGTGTCGATACAACTTGGGCGCTTGCTCAATACTAATGCCAAATTTATTTTCTTTTAAACCAGTCGAAATATAAGGATGTGTACCGGCGTCAACATCAGGATTTACTCGCAATGAGATTGGAGCAATTTTATTCAGCTTTTCAGCAACACGTTGAATACGGTCTAATTCTGCCGCCGACTCAACATTAAAACAATAGATACCCAGATTCAGCGCGAAGGCAATTTCTTCTGAGGTTTTACCGACGCCAGAAAAAACCACTTTCTTTGGATCGCCACCGGCTTCAATGACTCGCATCAACTCGCCTTTGGAAACAATGTCAAAGCCAGAGCCTAAACGTGCCATCACATTGAGCACCGCAATATTGCTATTTGCTTTAACCGCATAACAAACTAGGTGTGGGCGCTCGCCAGCCGCTTGGTCAAAAGCATGCCAATGACGCTCAATCGTTGCGCGAGAATAAATATAAAGAGGTGTGCCGTATTGCTTTGCTAATTCAGTAACCTGACATTGCTCGGCATATAATGAATGTTGTTTACGGTTGAAGAAGTCCAATGCCGTTATCCCTTACTGTTCTATACTGGTTTATCACTACTTTTATCAGTTTCTTCGCTTGTTTTCGGTAAGTTCTCTTGCTGTTGTTCAGGAGTTTGGTATAAAGGGGCTTTAATACCACAGCCTGTTATGGTTACCAAACTAAAAAAACAGATGAAAATAATTGTAATTTGTTTACGCATAATTGATTTATTCGATTTTTTTCCCATGATAGACGTTTTA
>OJDZ01000218.1_pt1 | contig 37894 bp, 33 predicted proteins | sample 1592981 | NCBI WGS metagenome assembly OJDZ01 (sample SAMN05416851, study PRJEB24817) | seawater metagenome | isolation source: Sea water | place: Canada:Atlantic | collected 2013-07
TAGGAGTCCGTCTCGTGGGCTCGGAGATGTGTATAAGAGACAGACACTGACTTGAGCGCTCAAGCAACTGGTTAAACCATTTGCCCCTGCCTAGAGCGTCGTCCGGCACCAGCCTCGAGAAGAACTCGGTGTTCGGCAGTAGCTCCGACTGCTCGATCAGGGCAACTGCTCTATCGGGATGTTGTGCGATCAATTGTTTCAAGGTGTTGAACAGCTCAGAGTCATGACCAGACCACTTTTTGTCGCTTGATAGGTAATTCAGTTTTTGGCCATCTGTGCTGCCGTCATCTTCGGTGAGCATCCAAGCAACCAGTGTTTTTAGTTCAGCTGCTCGATTAATAGAGCGCAAAAGACCGTATTTTCTATAATCACTGATATCGCCGAAGTATTGGTTTTTCATAAGCTTTATAGTTGTTTAATCAAATTTTACTCTGCCAGAAAGTAGTAATTATTGCCTGAATTATTATTAATACAGCTTCAAGTTATATAGAACTGGATCAATCAAGCATGATCCTGCGATTCGACTCAGACCAACGCATAACTCACTTTTTCAGCCAACCCTTTGCGCGATCAATCTACCTCATGCACCTTTAAAGTTACCCACCAGCTCGTTACGCGCCCGCGCCAAAGCTGCCAACGAATTGAAACAGCACCTCCAGGCTCAAGTTGCTAGTTTAGATGCAAAGCATCAACTGGACTCAAGCATGAAACACTACGATCTCTTCTTAGCAGGCAAAAAACACGCGGGCGCCGATAAGCTCGACGTCACCAACAAATTCACCGGTGAGGTGATCGCCACCGTCTCACGTGCTGACGCGGACATGCTCGAGCAAGCCATCGCCGCCGGTAAGGCAGCAGAAAACACCGTCGCCTCTCTCATGGTGCATGAAAAACAAGCGATCCTTGAGTACTGCGTAAGCGCCTTTGAAGCGCGCTTTGATGAGCTAACCCAAGCGCTGATCGATGAGGGCGGTAAACCGCGCGGTTCAGCGGTGGCTGAAGTGAAGCGCCTGATCTCAACCTTTAAGCTAGCGCGTGACACCGTGACTACCATGCCGCTGGGTGAAGTGATCCCGCTTGACGTCACCAAAACCGCCGAGGGTTACCGCGGCATGACCCAGCGCGTGCCGATTGGCCTGTGCTCACTGATCAGCCCCTTTAACTTTCCCTTGAACCTCACCGCACACAAGATTGCGCCTGCGATCGTGGCGGGCTGCCCGTTTGTTTTGAAACCCGCCAGCTCCACACCGATCAGCGCGCTGATCATCGCTGAGGTTTTGGCGTCGAGCGGCCTGCCAGAGGGGGCATTTTCCATCTTGCCCATGAGCTCAGATATTGCTGACAAACTGGTTACTGACGAGCGGATCAAATTGTTGTCATTTACCGGATCCGATCAGATCGGCTGGGACATGAAAGCGCGCGCGGGCAAGAAAAAAGTGGTGCTGGAGCTGGGCGGTAACGCCGCGGTCATGGTCGAGCCAGGCACCGATCTGGACGTGGCCGTGCCGCGTATCGTCACTGGTGGCTACAGCCAAAACGGACAAGTGTGTATCTCAGTGCAGCGGGTTTTGGCGCACAGTGACATATATGACGAACTCAAAACCAAACTCGTAGAGGCGGTCAAAGCGATCCACACTGGCGATCCGGATGACGAGGACACGTTAGTTGGCCCCATGATCTCAACTAAAGAGCGTGACCGCGCGCACGAGTGGATCACTCAGTCGATCAAGGATGGCGCAACCGCGTTGGTTGAGGGCGGTGTTGAGGGCCAGGTATTAAAACCATACCTTTTAGAGGGTGTCGCCCACAGCGCCGATATCTATGAAGAAGAGGCATTTTGCCCCGTGGTGATCTTAGAGCGCTACGAGAGCTTTAGCGAGGGGATTAAGCTCGTAAACCAGAGCCGCTACGGCCTGCAGATTGGCGTATACACGCCAAACATCGACGACGCCTTTACCGCGTGGGATCAAATCGCCGCAGGCGGGGTGGTGATCAACGACGTACCGACTTTCCGTGTCGACAACATGCCCTACGGCGGCGTCAAGGATTCAGGGCTTGGCCGCGAGGGCATCCGCTATGCGGTGCTGGACATGAGTGAGGAGCGCCTGCTGGTGATCAAGCACACTCGTAAAGCGCAGCCTTAATCCCCAAGAAGATCCAGTAAACACGGAGAAAAGAAAATATGAAAAACCCGATTCGCCACTTACTGTTGGCCGCCACCCTTGGGGTCAGCGCGCCCGCCATCGCTGAGCACCATCAAGAAACTCATGAAACAAGCAAAGCAGCCAACACCCAAACCACGCTTAACGCCGCGGCCGACACCAAAACTCAGCTGGCAACCGCTAGCAAAACCGAGCCGCCTGCGCTCGACTCTGAGGGTAAGCCAGCAGTCGTCTCAAGTGTGGATCTGCCCCGGTATATGGGCAAGTGGTATGAGATCGCAAACTTCCCGGCATTTTTCCAAAAAGACTGCGCAGCAAATGTCACCGCTGACTACGCCCTCACAGACAGCGGAGACGTCACCGTGATCAACGCCTGTGATAAAGCCGACGGCTCACGCAAAGTCGCCGAGGGACTCGCCAAATCAGTCAGCGACTCAAACGCCAAGCTTAAGGTGAGCTTTTTACCGAAGTGGCTGCGCTGGTTGCCGATTGGCAAAGGCGACTACTGGGTGTTAAAGCTAGATGCTGACTATGAGACCGTACTGGTCGGCTCGCCTGATCGCAAGTACCTATGGATCTTGGCGCGCACCCCCAGCATCAACGCGCAAACTTACTCAAGCTATGTCAGCGCCGCCAAAGCCAAAGGCTTCGATGTCAGCAAATTGGTCAAAACCAAACAGACCAGCTCAGGCGACTGAGCTCAGGCAGGCGACTGATCAAAGCTAGGCAACTGTTTTAACTTTGACGCCTCGAAGCACCATCCACCGTTGGCATTTGCCATAAAAAAACCCGCCAAATCGGCGGGTTTTTTAACAGCTAAAAAGCTCAGCCTTTATAAGCAGCTGCTGCTTTCATGATCTCTTCGCGAGCCACGTCAGCGCCTTCCCAGCCAGAGATCTTCACCCATTTGCCAGGCTCCAGATCTTTGTAGTGCTTGAAGAAGTGCTCAACTTGATCGATCAACAGCTTAGGCAGATCGGTGTACTCTTTGACGTCTGAATAGATCTTGGTCAGTTTGTCGTGCGGTACCGCGATCAGCTTGGCATCGATCCCGCCGTCGTCTTCCATGTTGAGTTTACCCACCGCGCGGCAGCGGATTACTGAGCCGGGCGCGACTGGATACGGAGTCACGACCAACACGTCCAGCGGATCGCCGTCTTCAGACAAGGTGTTGGGGATATAACCGTAGTTGGCTGGGTAGAACATGGCCGTTGCCATGAAGCGATCGACCATGAGTGAATCGGTGTCTTTGTCGATTTCGTATTTGATCGGATCGTGGTTCATCGGGATTTCGATAACCGCGTAGATATCGTCTGGCAGTTCTTTACCAGCGGGGATTTTGCTGTAGCTCATAGCGCTCGCCTTAAATTAAAGAGTGATAACGCGGCGCAGTATAGCAAATCCGCTGCTTGCTTGCGATCTGAGCGGGGCGAACTTAGCGCGTTTTATCGAGTCAAATGCCTACCTTAGCCAGCACACGACCTTTACTACTCTCACCTCGCTTAGCTGCGGTTCACAAACTTAAAAATGCCTACGGTTATAGGATACTCAAGCACAACTTGATCAGGATCAGCAAATCAATCACCCCAAGCGTCCACACGATTGAGCGCAGCACGCCAAACCCGAGCGCGTAGCACAGGGTATAGAGCACGCGAAACAACACATAACCCCAGGCAAGCTTCGCGGTCGCCGCTGCTGGCACGATCATGATCAGTGCCAGCAGCACGCTCATGTAGAAAAAGGGCAAGCCCTCCCAGTGGTTTTTCTCCGCTGCTAGCAAGCGAGCCACCAGCACGTGCTGCTCCGCGCCAGTTGCCAGCGCCGCACGCGGATCAAGGTTTTTTTTCAGATCAAAACCGGTTTTTACTTTGGCAAAAAAGGCACAAAGGATCGGCAGCAAGGTCGCGGCGAGTAGGGCGTAAATGATGGAGGCGGTGAGCATGGCAGTCTCAAAAGTTTGACTAGCTTAGACTAACAGCTAAGCCTAAAGATACACGAGGTGCAAATAGTAAACTCCTATAGGCACAAGATATTGTGAACTATATAAAACTGATCAAAAGCATTCGATATATTTTTGAGGTCCTTTAAAAAACGGTTTTTATTATCTAATTAGCTCAGGATTATCACAATTACTGAGAATAGAAGCAGGTATAAGATCACCCTTTATTTGATCTAAAGAAAATTCCTTGATGAGCTTTTTATTTTCTTCTTTTGAGATACTTTTATAAAAATCTTCATAATCGGTAAATTTTATTTTAGTTAGAAATTTGTTATTATATAGAATTAAAACATAATACTCGATTGAGTCCAATGCTATTGTAGTAATCATCGACGGGTTATCGCATGAATAAGATAATATTACTTGCCTCATGACATATACTCTATTGTTAATTTTGCGATATGCAAGCACTCTTGAATCTACTACGGGTTTAAAATAAATATCGGGATTATTAACGTATATATATCTGCTAAGACCCGTATCGGAGTAAACTAAATTTGTCTTGTCTATGCTTTCTGAATAATCAGATACGCCAGGGCCACAACCAATTAGTAAAAGTACAGATAATAATAAACGATTAAAATTTATCATTTTTATAATTACTCTCAAGGTGATTGCTCTACCATTAAATACCCTATTTATCTAACCGCTAAGTCATTTTCCCGTGGACAACTAAAGTCAAAAGAACCGACTTGCGCAAAGTTTCATATAGCCAGCAGATACTCCAACACTCAGTATAACTCTGCGCCAGTTGCCAGCGCCGCTTGTGAATAGTTTTTTGATCTAGCCGATCTTAACTATGGCAATAAGGTACAGGAGATAATCAGCAAGTCCCGGCAATTAGCGTATATATGACAGAAGCGGAGGGATGAAGCACTTTTTCTAGGGTCATTGCTAGCAGGTCTTGCTGGTAACTAAGCCAGCACTGATGACTTGAAATTGGATACACATAAAGCACAACCTCGATTAATTCATAATATGAGGTCAATCTTACGCACTAAGCGCTAAGCTTAATTTACGGCGTAATAGTTAGAATATTTTCATACCGCTGGCACTTAAGAAATTATGATTTTATAGTATATTATTATACAGTTATTATTCTTGGAAAGGCTCTTGTTCGATTCCATCTATCATAACAACAACTATGCCTTCGCCCCACCCATGAATAATCAAACTATTATCCCAAAAATCCATCTCTATTAAATCACTGAAGATCTCATCAGAAACTATCTGAACTTTTACACCAGGGCGAATTTTATACTCATGCGCCCAAGGCTCTATTACCAGCATAACAGGAGTGGAGCCTCTGTTCACAAACTCTATTTTAGATGCAACTTTCATTAATAATTCCTAATAATTTTTCCATCAAAACCGCCCTACTTACTGCCACAGAATTTTTAGGGTTTCTTGCAAATTCGTTCATGTAAAATATTCCAGTTCCTGGCCATTGGTAAAGTAGTGAAGATTAAGAGGATTACACTTATTAACTAGCTACTAATTTACTAAGATCGTCTTACTATTCTGGTTTTAATTTTAACAACTACGGATTAAATAAATGTGCGCTCACTATAAGTAATATTATAAATGGAAGACCAAATATAATATCTCTAAAGCGCAACTCGTCATTATGATCAAATAACTTTGACCACAAAAGATAGGCATTGACAATAATAGCCAATACAAAAACGAGTATTAGTAAATAAGTGGTATATGGATTATCCACTTAAGATCGACCCATAAATGCATATTTGCAAAACATGAAACCCAGCATAATCATACCTAATGCATTGAGCAAGCGGGGTGTTATTATAAAAGACGATTCAGAGTAGAATTCTAATAACAACAATCCTAACCCTAGAACCACACTCACGAATCCTATCAAAGCGCCGGCGATTCTAAGAAAAATTTTCATATTCAAAAGCACTGCCCAGCTATTGGTGGGCAGTAAAAAAACCTCTCCTTATTGGAAATCAAATGCTAAAAAACCCATACCAGTTGATGCAACATTTTTGCATTTAAAGATTTTATTCAAACTATATGCCCTGTATCAGTTACGCGCTCTCTCGTTGAGAGATCATTACATAAAATCTCTTATAGCCAGGGGTTAATCACTGCCAGTTAGCGTTGGTGCTCAAAACCTCTAGCAAAAACTCAATCCGCCAGGACACCCACCAACAGGAACTTGGGGCAAATCAGGATTTTCGATAACTGGCACATCAATAACAGGCAAATCGATAACCGGTATATCAATTATCGGAAGTGACAGGCTGATCAATTTTGTAAAGTCTGCCTCCTCTGAAAGACCAAATATATATCGGTTTAACTGCACGGGATCAATCTGACTGCGCCCTTCATACTGATGAGATAAACCGGCAAAGAAGCTTAAATTGAGTAGTGGGCCCGGATTTAAATCATAAGTGCGAACGAACCCTTGATTGTCATAGGTTACAGAGAAATTGGCGGTACTCTCAAAACTGCCTTCTAAAAACAGCGAGCCTGCTGTAGGTCCAAAGCCTCGATAGAAGATCTGTGTCAGTCGCTCTGGGATATACTGCGATTCGCTAAATTGAACAGGGGCAAGCTGCAAGCGAGTTAAAAAACCCTGTGAGTTATAGTTGTAAAGCTCGCTAAAGCGATCAGCTTGGCCATCCAGATCATCATCAAAGCCTATGCTCGTAATTTGACCTTGAGCGTTATAAGTTTGGACCTCCCAATCGTCAAATCTGGGCGATTTGATAAGGTTGGTCGTGTTGCCATTTTGATCATAGCTGCGCGTAAATTCAAAACTAGGCTGAAGCACTAGCGTGCCTGAGCCACTCAGTCCTGTCAGATAGGTGCTTCGGTAGAGTAGATCAAAGTATGAGTTTGCGCCGCTGAGCCCTGCGAAAGCCGAAGCATAAGAGTTTTTAAGTTGCCGCTGAGTAAACAGCGTGCTGCCTGCGGTGTCGCTGGCTAATTGATCTGCTGAAACCTCGTCAGATCCCTTTAAAGCAAAGTTTACAGAGCCTGAGATGACTTGCCCTTGAGCATCAAGCGTAAAGTCGACCTGTCGCACCCCATCAGCATCAGCCAGCAACTCACTCACGGGCGTCGCACTGCTTCCCTCATAAAGAAAAACGCGCTCAGTTTGAGAGTTATTTACGGTCGCTGCGTCACGCTCAAGGTTTTTCAGACTAATTAAGCGATCCGCCGAGTCATATACCAAAGAGACGCTGTACTCAACACTGCCGTCACTACCATAATCAACTTGCTCTGACGTCAGTGATCCTGAAGCGTTATAGGTTAGCTTCGCAGTTCCTGAGCGGCGCAAGAGCGAAGTGCCAGCAATACGGAAACCTTGATAAACACGAAAGGGTTGGAGCTGATTGCTTAACTCGTCACTGCTCAATCTAAAACTATCTAACCCACTTGATACTTTTAGGATCAGTTGATCTGCTTGATCGTAGGTGTATGTGGTAGTGAAATCGACACTGCCATCGAGTTCGTCGTCTATCACGATTGAGGCCACCTCACCGCTGTCCGTATACGTGATCTCAGCTCGGAAACTGGTGAGATCAGTACTTGCTACATATACGTTATCTTGAGCGGTGATCTTACCGTCAGCTCGGATCTCATAAGTGCCGGTGCCGATTGAGTTGCCGTCATCGTCAAAGTATTCGGTGGTAGAGCGCGCTGAAACTTCTGCGTTTAGCGGCTCAGCATCCTCTATGTCTGCCACTCCGTCCCGATCGGTGTCTTTTGCGGCTGTGACTGGTGGCTCTGGATCAGTTGAAACACCTTGATTGCCGCCTGAATCACCCCCGCAGCCAATCACAGTCATGGTGCCTAGCATCAAGGTGGCTAGAAGTAGCGAATTTTTTGGTTTAATTAACATCTCTGCGTCCCTGTCATATTGGGAGTATGGTAACTAAATTCGCTATGAGCGGCGCTTAATTTACGATCAGTGGTGGGATTAAATTTTGAGTTTTTACCCCTCATAAAGCCAATCTTTAACTTTAAAAGCAGCTCAGACTCGGTGACATTTGACTTAAATCTGTCCAGCAATAAGCCGGATTAACAACTTTTAGCATGCGCTAACAAGACAACCTGTTATCGCCCCTGTTGATGCGTCATAGTAAAACTCTCGCTCAACCGCACCCACGGATTATCCGCAGCCAAAGGTGCCAGCTCAGGCCAATTGTTATGTCATCGACACCCTCGGACGACCAAAAACTAAAAGACGAATTGAACAGTGGTTTAGCCAAGCAAGCGCTGGGGGCTGATCTGCCGCAAACTGACAGCGACCCAACCGAAACCAACGAGTGGCTCACCGCGCTAAGTGACGTCATGCACTACAGCAGTAAAGAGCGGGCCGGTTTTCTGCTCAAAAAACTCATGGACGCGGCAAGCGACGCCCGTGCGCCCGTGCCCGCCCAGGTCACCACTCCTTACCGCAACACCATCGCCCCCGAAGATGAAAAACCCCTACCAGGGGACATGCACCTAGAGCGGCGCATCCGCGCCTGTATCCGCTGGAACGCCATGGCCATGGTGGTCCGGGCAAATGCCAGCGATGACGAGCTCGGGGGTCACATATCGAGCTTCTCCTCCGCAGCCACCCTGTATGAGATCGGCTTTAACCACTTCTTTCGCGGCTTTGACGGCGGCGCGCATGGGGATCTGGTCTACTATCAAGGCCACATATCGCCGGGGATTTATGCGCGCTCATTTATGGAGGGGCGCTTTAGTGAAGAAGACCTAGACCGCTTTCGCCGCGAGGTTGACGGCGGGCTGTCCTCCTACCCCCACCCTTGGCTGATGCCGGAGTACTGGCAGTTCCCAACTGTATCGATGGGCTTAGGGCCGATCCAAGCGATCTACCAAGCGCACGTCATGAAGTACCTAAGCCAGCGGGATCTGGTGCCTATGGGTGACCGAAAGGTGTGGGCGTTTTTGGGAGATGGGGAGACTGACGAGCCTGAGTCGCTGGGCGCGATTGCTTTGGCGGGACGTGAGAAGCTCTCCAACCTGATCTTCGTGGTCAACTGCAACTTACAAAGACTTGACGGCCCAGTTCGCGGCAACTCAAAGATCGTGCAGGAGCTTGAGGGCGTGTTTCGGGGCGCCGGCTGGCAGGTGATCAAGGTACTTTGGGGTCGCCAGTGGGACCCCTTGCTTGCTAAAGACAAAACTGGCCTGCTCCAGCAGCGTATGGAAGAGGTGTGCGACGGCGAGCTGCAAAACTTCAAACAAAACGGCGGCGCCTACACCCGCGAGCACTTTTTCGGCAAATACCCTGAACTGCTGGATCTGGTCGAGGATATGAGCGACGAGCAAATCGGTAAGCTCAACCGCGGCGGCCACGACCCCTACAAGGTTTATGCCGCCTACGCCAAAGCCGTAGAACACACAGACGGACCAACCGTGATCCTTGCGCAAACAGTCAAAGGATACGGCACCGGGGACGCCGGAGAAGCGAACAACGTCGCCCACTCGCTCAAAAAACTGGGCACCGAGGGTCTCAAGAAGTTCCGCGACCGCTTCGATATCCCCTTAAGTGACGATGAACTCAAAGACGTCCCCTACTACAAGCCCGGCCCTGATTCTGCTGAGATCACTTACATGCTGGCGCAGCGCAAAAAACTGGGCGGGCTAATACCGGTTAGGCAGAGCGAGCTTAGCCCGCTGCAGGTGCCAGACTTGTCGACATTTGACGCGCAGCTTAAAGGCTCAGGTGATCGCAGCGCATCCACCACCATGGCCTTTGTGCGTTTTTTGAGCACCTTGGTCAAAGACAAACAGATCGGCAAGTTAGTGGTGCCGATCGTGCCGGATGAGGCGCGCACCTTTGGTATGGAGGGGATGTTTGGATCGCTCGGCATCTACTCCTCCCAAGGCCAGCGCTACACGCCGCACGACGCGGGCGGGATCATGCCCTATCACGAGAAAACTGACGGGCAAATCTTAGAGGAGGGAATCACCGAGGCTGGAGCCTTTAGTGCCTGGATCGCGGCGGCGACCTCTTACAGCACCAACAACCAGCCACTGGTGCCATTTTATATCTTCTACTCGATGTTCGGTTTTCAGCGCATCGGTGACTTGGCTTGGGCGGCGGGCGACTCACAAGCACGCGGGTTTTTGATCGGGGCAACCTCAGGGCGCACCACGCTAAACGGCGAGGGTTTGCAGCACCAAGACGGACACTCGCACGTGCTCGCGGGCACCATACCCAATTGCGTCTCCTATGACCCGACCTTTGCTTATGAGCTCGCGGTGATCATACAAGACGGTATGAAGCAGATGTTTGAGCAGCAGCGAAACTGCTTTTACTACCTGACTACCCTAAACGAGAACTATCCGCAGCCAGATCGAACAGAAGATATAGACGATATACGTGAGGGAATTGTGCGCGGGATCTACCAGTTCAGCGACGCGGATGATCAGTTTGAGCACAGCGTGGACTTGCTGGGCTCAGGCGCGATCCTACGTGAGGCGATCGCGGCGAGTGAGCTACTTAGCGACGAATGGGGAGTAGGGGCTCGGGTGTGGAGTGTGACCAGCTTCAACGAGCTGGCGCGAGACGGCATCAGCGCGGAACGCCACAACCTCATGAACCCTGAGGCGGCGCCGAAGACGCCGTATATCACCGAGGCGCTGAGGGAAACCACGGGGCCTTTCATCGCGGCAACTGACTACGTGAAAACTTATCCCGAACAGGTGCGCGCCTTTATACCGGGCACTTTCAAAGTTTTAGGCACCGATGGGTTTGGACGTAGTGATACGCGCAAAAAACTACGAGCGTTTTTCGAGGTCGATCGCTACTACATCGTGTTCAGTGCGCTGAGCGCTCTTTGTGAATCCGGCAAAGTGGAGCGCGCTGTGGTGCTAGACGCCATGAACAAATACGGCATCAGCGGGCATAAACCCGATCCGATCACGCTTTGAGTACTTATGATAAGCCTAGGGTTTAGTTTTTATACCTTGAGTAATATTGCATACACCACTTTTTTAAGGATTACACCGTGACCACGACGATAAAAGTTCCAGACCTAGGCGGCGCCGAGTCCGTGAGCGTAATAGAGCTCTATGTGGCTGAGGGTGATCAGGTAGAAGCGGATCAGGCGCTAATCGCGGTCGAGTCAGATAAAGCGGCGATCGATATCCCTGCCAGCGGCGCCGGCAAAGTAGTCAAACTCTTGGTGGCTGCTGGTGATGAAGTCTCAGAAGGGGACGCGATCGCTGAGATAGAGGATGGCGCTGATGCTGAGAGTGGCGACGCCGACAACGACGATAAAGCGAAAACTGGATCAGATGCAAAGGATGGCGATGGCGATGGCGATGGCGATGGCGATGGCGATGGCGATGGCGATGGCGAAAATGAATCACTAAATCCGCAGCAAGAAGCAAGTTCTGGTGACGACGGGGCAGATAAGTCCTCCGGTGAGCATCAGTCCGAGCAAGACAAGTCTGAGCAACAAGCAGACGAATCTAATTCTAATGAGGAACCCGAGACGGCTGAAGAGGGCTCATCAAGCGCTGCTAACACTGAGATCCGTGTTCCTGATTTGAGCGGGGCGGACAGCGTGAACGTGGTCGAGGTCTCGGTTAAAGCGGGGGATCAGGTCAGCGAGGGCGATGTCCTGCTGGTCATGGAATCTGATAAAGCGGCGATAGATCTGCCAGCGCCGAGCAGCGGTGCGATTGCTAAGGTGCTGGTCAGTCCTGGGGACGATGTCACCGAAGGCCAAGTGCTGTTTGAACTTAGCGGGTCTGACTCTGGAGCAGATCAGTCGGACACCGATACAGATAACGCAGCTAAGTCAGCTGACAGCAAACCGAAGGAATCAAAAAAAGATAATTCTAAATCAACCAGTGAATCTGCTGACGCCGAACCCAATTCTGAGCAATCTGCTACTGACTCAAGCTCAGATATTCAAACATCACGTGGTCAAGAGCCCGAAAAGCCCGAGTCTAAAAGCAGCACTGACGGCGAATCCTCTGCCGCTCATGTATACGCCGGTCCCGCCGCGCGAAAACTGGCTCGCGAGCTTGGTGTAACCCTTTCAACGGTCGACGCCACTGGTCCAAAAAATCGCGTACTCAAATCCGATATCCGTGATCACGTTAAAGAGGCGGTTGCCCAAAAAGACAAAGGGGGCGCTTCTGGCGCGCAAAAATCAGCACCCACTCAAAAAGACATCGACTTTAGTGAGTTTGGTGAGATCGACATCCAAAAGGCTTCCAAGCTTAAGCAACTCACCGCAACTAACATGCACCGCAACTGGAGTCAGATCCCCCATGTTACCCAGTTCGACGAAGCCGATATCACAGGGCTCATGGAGTTTCGTGAATCGTTAAAGGGCGAGATGAAACGCCGCGAGGTGAAGCTCTCCCCGTTGCCATTTATCATCAAGGCCGTGAGCGCCGTGCTGAAATCCAACCCAGCGTTTAACGCCTCGCTGAGCAGTGACGGACAAAGCATCATCTATAAAAAGTATGTGCACATCGGGGTTGCTGTGGATACCGAGCACGGCCTTTTCGTGCCAGTGATCCGCGACGTGGATCAAAAAGGGGTTTGGGAGATCGGCGCTGAGCTTGACGAACTGGCATCGCTGGCACAAAACCGCAAGCTTACGCCAAACCAGATGAAGGGCGGCTGCTTTACCGTATCGAGTCTTGGGCCAATTGGCGGTCAGGGCTTTACGCCCATCATAAATGGCCCGGAAGTCGGCATACTCGGGGTGTCCAACATGGCGATCAAACCCGTGTATGTCGATGGTCAGCTGGAACCCCGCAAGCTACTGCCGCTCGGATTGTCTTACGATCACCGCGCAGTTAACGGCGCGGACGCTGGGCGCTTTTTGACTGACTTGGCTTCACTGCTGAGCGATATCCGTCGCTTGCTGATGTAAGTCACTCAGCTGGACCCCTCATCACCAGGTTCAACTAAGCTGAGAGAGTAAAGTTCCGCGTGGTTAATTTTGCTGAATTTGATGTCCCTGAGTCAGTTAGATGCGCTACTCCGAAAACTCACTGCGCTCTATTTGGTCAACTGAACTGCTTAAGTAGAGGCGTCACTTTGCCGGCCCCCAGTCCCAAGACTCTATAGACTCCGACAACCCGGTCGACCTTATTGTCTTAAAAGTATTATTTAAATACCACCATGCCAAAGGCGCATATGTTGACCTTTTTTTCGCTTTAAAAAAGGTGACATTTTGCACTAGCACTTGCAGAGTTTTGGCCAGCGTGTGATAACTAATCATTCACTCAGGCGATCGGCTTCCATGATCAAAATCAGCGTTTCGCATAAAAAGCACCGCTTTAACCGTCGCCGGTTGATTTCTGGGCGCAGGCAGATGATCCTAAAACGCTGGCGTGTATATCAGCGGAGGCGCCACGCTGAGTGGATCTTGATTCGTCCTGAACTGGGACGTGAGCGCGTGATTAATCAGATTGAGATTGAATTTTAGCCAAGCTCGCCGCCCCGCCAGTTCACAAACCCCCAACTCAGTGCCTCAAATTCACCAACTCCAAACCCCTTCAGGCACTGACAAACTGGGCAATCGCTCAGCTTAAACTCCCGCGCATGACCTACGATCTGATCATCCAAAATGCCCGCATAGCCAGCAACAACCCAAAATCAGGACTCGACAGCCCCACTGACATCGGTGTTTTAAAAGGGCTAATCAGCGCCATAGGTGATCTGAGCCGCTCAAGTGCCCACGCCACCTTTGATGCTGATGGGCAATTGGTTTGCCCAGGCTTTACCGAAAGCCACATCCACCTCGATAAGGCCTGTATCTTGGATCGCTGCTGCATACAAGAAGGCACGCTTGCTGAGGCAGTCGAACAAACTAGCGACGCCAAAGAAAACTTCACCTTTGATGACGTCTACGAGCGCGCAAGCCGCGTGGTTCAGATGGCGATCAAACAGGGCACCATGCACCTTCGAACCTTTGTCGAAACCGACCCTAAAGCCGACCTCATCAGTTTTGATGCGATTAAGCGTGTGCGGACAGACCATGCCCACCTCATCGATATCCAGATTTGCGCCTTTGCTCAAGAGGGCTTGACCGATCAGCCGCAAACCCAAAACCTAATTAAAGAAGCACTCAGTTTAGGCGCCGATCTGATTGGTGGCTGCCCCTATAAAGATACAGATCCCGACGCTCATATCGAACTGATCTTTGAGATTGCTCGTGAGTTCGATGTCGATATCGACTTTCACCTCGACTTTGATCTGGATGCGAGCGGCTCCTCGATTCCAAAAGTGGTCGAGCAAACTCAGCGTTACGGTTACGCAGGCCGAGTGAGTATTGGGCACGTGACCAAACTGTGCGCCATAGACGATCAAACCCGCAGCGACATGATCCAGCAGCTCAGCCAGGCCGGAGTTGCCCTGATCGTGCTGCCAGCAACCGATCTTTTTTTGGGCGGGCGCGACGCTGCCGCCTCAGGCGAGCACCAATTTATCCCTCGGGGCATGGTGAACGCGGCCGATTTGCTTGAGGCTGGCGGCGTGGCTGCGCTCAGCAGCAACAACATACAAAACGCCTTCACCCCTTATGGCGATGCCAGTCTCTTGCGCATGGCCAACCTCTACGCAAACGTGGCCCAGCTCGCAAGTGATCACGAGATCCAGCAGGCATTTGACATGATCAGCGAGCATCCAGCCAAGATCCTAGGCTTAAACGCGCAGATTGCGGTTGGTGCGCCCGCTGACTTATTGGTTTTGCAGGCCAGCAATCCCGTTGACGCGCTGCGCTCCATCGCCCAGCCGCTGGCTGGATTTAAATCAGGTCGCATGAGTTTTAGTCGCCCGGCTGCGCAGATTTATCAGTAGCAAAATGACACCCTTAACTAGCCCAAACCCAGCTACTAAACTCAGCTCACCTGCAACCATCGATGCCATCAAACTAACCGCAACCAAAGGCCTCACCTCATGAATCAACCAAGCCCAACCGATCACCACTTCTTATCGCTGTGCCTTGAGCTTGCCGCTGAGGCCGTGCAAGCTGGGGACGATGCTTACGGTTCAGTACTGGTGCTCGGCGGGGACGTGATCGCAACCGACCGCAACCGCTCAAACACACGAAACACGCTTTACCACCCTGAGATTGAGCTGGCACGCTGGGCGCTTGATCACTTAAGTTTGGCTGAGCGTCAGGCAGCTACCCTATACACAACCGGTGAGCACTGCCCCATGTGCGCTGCCGCGCATGGCTGGGCGCGGATCGGCAACCTGGTTTTTCTGCACACTACCCAGCAGCAGGCCGAGTGGCTAAGTGACATGGGCAAAGGCGAAGCTCCGATTGAGCTGATGAGTGCCAGTCAAATCATCAAGCAAGTGGACGTTCGCGGGCCCTTTGAGGGTGAGCTGCTTGCCCAAATCAAAGAGCTGCACCGTCAGTCGCAGGCTTGAGTTGGTTAAAGGGTACTCCGGTTTCTCAATACCCAGCGCGGGCAGTCTCGACTCAGCCTTAACCCCACCTCTATCCCACGCCAACATTTATAGATATCACTTCGATACTACCTTGAAATTGCCCTGACCTGCTTCAATGCAGGGCGAACCATTCACTTTACATCTGGGTGACACCAACCTCAGGATTGATCCGCATCAGCTTTGAGACAGCAAAGCCTTTGGACTACCGCTGACACTAAGGCCCCATCCGGACTATCAGGCTCGGCTTGCTAGCCAACCTGCATCCACCAATCACCCAAAAGCCGGTTTCAGCCCAACGTCACCCTTAAGTCGACTACAGCCCAAACTGTTGCCTCTGCGCGAATTAGATTGGCTGCTAACCATTGCTGTGCGATCAACCAACCGCATGACTCATTAGCTTCACCGATAAAGTGTGTTTATCTGACGATAATCGGTAAATTGCGTCTCGCAGCCGGAGTGCTTGGTTGATTTTTTGGCTCAGGATTAACCAATCAATGGGTATTAAATAAACCACAAACATCTGACGAATAGTATCTGCACGCTAAGTGCCTTTATTTACTCCATTTTTACTGAGAAAAGATGCTAGTAGCACAAAATTCGGTAAATTTATATCTTATGATTTACTGAAAATTAGCCTATATTGTGTGCACTCAGACGCTAAAACCACATCATGTAGTAATTTACTGCTAATTGGATTGTTTTTAGCTTGACAATTTCCTCAAGGATGACGCCATGAACCAGCAAGCCCACATCACCCCCGCTTATGAAGAAATACGCGTCTCTAAGCGCAGCGGCACGCTGGAGTCGATCGATCTGGACAAGATTCACCGCGTCCTTGAGTGGGCAGCCGAGGGCCTGGACAATGTCTCGGTGTCAGAGGTCGAGCTCAAATCTTCTATCCAATTTTACAACGGCATCACCACGCGTGATATCCATGAGACGATCATCAAGTCGGCAGCTGACCTGATCTCAGAAGATACCCCAAATTATCAATATTTAGCGGCACGTTTGGCGATCTTCCACCTGCGCAAGATCGCTTATGGTCAGTTTGAGCCGCCGCACCTGTTTGATCACGTCGATGGCATGGTGAGCCGCGGTAAATACGACAAACAGCTGCTAACCGACTACACCCGCGCAGAGTACGACGTGCTCAACGAGGTGCTCAAGCACGAGCGCGATCTGGACTTCTCCTACGCCGCCGTCAAGCAGCTTGAGGGCAAGTACTTGGTTCAAAACCGCGTGACCGGCGAGATCTTCGAGTCACCGCAGTTCCTCTACTTGTTGGTGGGTATGTGTCTGTTTGCTGATTATCCAAGCGACACCCGTCTGGACTACATCACCCGCTTCTATGACGCGGTGTCAAAGTTCAAGATCTCACTGCCCACGCCGATCATGTCGGGCGTGCGCACGCCAAGCCGTCAGTTTTCAAGCTGCGTGCTGATTGAGTGCGGCGACTCACTTGATTCCATAAATGCCACCGCGTCTGCCATCGTCCGTTATGTATCGCAGCGCGCAGGGATCGGCATCAACGCAGGCCGGATTCGCGCGCTGGGATCAACCATCCGCGGCGGCGAGGCCAAGCACACCGGCTGTATTCCGTTCTTCAAGTACTTTCAAACCGCGGTTAAGTGCTGCTCGCAAGGCGGCGTGCGCGGCGGCGCGGCGACTTTGTTCTACCCCTTGTGGCACTTAGAAGTCGAGAGCCTGCTGGTTCTGAAAAACAACCGCGGCGTCGAGGAAAACCGTGTGCGTCACATGGACTACGGGGTGCAGATCAACCAGACCATGTATGAGCGTCTGGTCAAAAACCAGCCAATCACGCTGTTTTCGCCCTCGGACGCGCCCGGCTTATATGAGGCATTTTTCGCAGATCAAGACGAGTTCAAACGCCTGTACGAGCAGTACGAGGCGGACGAAACCATCATGAAAAAGCAGATCAGCGCCATGGAGCTGTTCTCCCTCGTCATGCAGGAGCGCGCCTCGACCGGCCGGATCTATATCCAGCACGTCGATCACTGCAACACGCACTCGCCCTTTGATCCCAAGGTCGCGCCAGTTCGCCAGAGCAACTTGTGTCTTGAGATTGCGCTGCCCACCAAACCTTTAAACGACATAAATGACCCCGATGGCGAAATCGCGCTGTGCACGCTCTCCGCCTTTAACTTAGGTGCGATCGAGGACCTAAGCGAGCTTGAGGAGTTAGCTGAGCTCGCGGTTCGCGCGCTCGACGCCCTACTCGACTACCAAGACTACCCGATCATCGCAGCAGAACTGGGCAGCATGAAGCGCCGCACTTTGGGGATTGGCGTGATCAACTACGCTTACTACTTAGCCAAAAACGGCACGCGCTACTCCGACGGATCAGCGCTGGGCTTGACTCACAAAACCTTTGAGGCGATCCAGTATTACTGCTTAAAAGCCTCGATGAATCTGGCAAAAGAGCGCGGCGCTTGCCCTGGCTTTAACGAGACCACCTACTCACAGGGTATCTTGCCGATTGACACCTACAAAAAGTCGTTAGACGCGGTGTGCGCCGAACCCCTTCACCTCGACTGGGAGACGCTTCGCGGCGAAATCACCACGCACGGTCTTCGTAACTCGACCCTGACCGCACTCATGCCCTCTGAAACCAGCTCACAGATCTCAAACGCCACCAACGGTATCGAGCCACCGCGCGGCCTTGTGACCGTGAAGCAGTCAAAAGACGGGATCTTGAAGCAAGTCGTCCCTGAGTATGAGCGCCTAAAAGATCAGTACGAGAAGCTTTGGGACATGCCCAACAACTCAGGCTACCTGCAGTTAGTTGGCCTCATGCAAAAGTTCATCGATCAGGCGATCAGTGCCAACACCAACTACGATCCCTCGCGCTTTGCCGCAGGTAAAGTCCCCATGAAAGTCATGATCACTGATCTGATGACCGCTTATAAGTACGGCCTAAAAACCCTGTACTACCACAACACCCGTGACGGCGCCAAAGACCAGCAAGACGACATGAAGAGCGCCAACACCGCGATCATCGTGGATGACGAGGGCTGTGAGGGCGGCGCCTGCAAGATCTAAATGCCCACTCTGGCCTGCCAACCGCAGGCTTGAGGGTTACTTAATAAGCTGGATTGAGACGATAAGTCCTAATCCTATAAAAAGTATACCTTGAGTGCATTTTGCAACTGACGCAGTTAGATTTAACCCCAGCCAAAACTGATCGGCGAAGGTGAATTAGACAGAACACCGGATAAATACTGAGCCAACTAAGCGACTCGCTAGGTTGACTCAAACATTTGAACATCGCGGCCACAGGCCGCCAAAGGATAAGACATGGCACGCTACACCACGTTTTCACAAACCCCAAACAACGCCCTAAAAGAGCCGATGTTTTTTGGTCAATCGGTCAACGTCGCCCGCTTCGATCAACAAAAACACGAGATCTTTGAAAAGCTGATCGAAAAGCAGTTGTCATTTTTCTGGCGCCCTGAAGAAGTCGATGTGTCCCAAGACCGCGCGGACTTTGCCAAGCTCCCTGAGCACGAAAAGCACATCTTTTTATCAAACCTAAAGTACCAAACCTTGCTCGACTCGATTCAGGGGCGCTCACCCAATATGGCGCTGCTGCCGATTGTCTCGATCCCAGAGCTTGAAACCTGGATTGAAACTTGGAGCTTCTCTGAGACGATTCACTCGCGCTCATACACCCACATCATCCGTAACGTGGTCGCTGATCCGAGCCTGGTGTTTGACGATATCGTCACCAATCAGCATATCTTGAAGCGTGCTGGTTCGATCGCTGACTACTACGACGATCTGATCACCTCGGTGCAGCTCTACCAGCTTTACGGCGAAGGTGAGCATCAGCTAGACGGCAAAACACACCAGATCAACATGCACACGCTCAAGACAAAACTCTATCTGTGCCTCATGTGCGTCAACGCCCTAGAGGCGATCCGTTTCTATGTGTCATTTGCCTGCTCTTTTGCCTTTGCCGAGCGCAAACTCATGGAGGGCAACGCCAAGATCATCCGCCTGATCGCGCGCGACGAAGCCCTGCACTTAACCGGCACCCAGCACATGCTCAACATCATGGCGCAAGGTTACGACGACCCCGAGATGGAGCAGATCGCGCTTGAGTGCCGCGAGAAGTCGCACGCGATCTTTATGGAAGCGGCTGAGCAGGAAAAAGAGTGGGCCGACTATCTGTTCAAAGACGGCAGCATGATCGGGCTTAACAAAAACATCATGGCGCAGTACATCGAGTACATCACTAACCTGCGCATGGGCGCGGTGGGACTTGAACCGGGGTTTGAGAAAGCCAAACACAACCCGATCCCGTGGATCAACGCCTGGCTAACCAGTGACAACGTACAGGTCGCTCCGCAGGAAGTGGAGGTCAGCTCATACTTAGTCGGGCAGATCGACGCTGAGCTAAACGCTGAGGATCTGGCCGAGTTCGAACTATAGTGGCGCATACGGTCACCACAGAAACTGCTAGTTTTGTCGTCGACGCGAGTGACAACCTGCTTGAGGCACTGGAGCGCAGCGGCCACGATATCGAGTATCAGTGCCGCGCGGGTTACTGCGGCTCCTGCCGCACCCGCAAGATCAGCGGTAGCGTGGTTTACAGCGATCTGCCGCTGGCTTTTGTGGCGCCAGATGAGGTGCTGCCGTGTTGTTGCACTGCAGGCAGTGACCTGCGGCTGGAGTGCAGCGGGGCAGGTTTAGAGAGTGAGTCAAATGGCCAACTGATTGGGGCTGGGGAGAAGGTTTAGAGTGTAAAACGTGCACCCCCACGGGCGTGGGGAAAAGAACTTAAAAATTATCAATATTAGAAACACACCCAAAAAAATTGAGAAAATTGATAAGAATTAAATTATAACAATTTGGTCAGCCCACACTTACCGTCAATGTGCTTTTTTAATTAAAAAATTAAAGGTCCCAGGGGCATCAGGAAGACAAAGATATGCATTCATGAGCAGCACAAGTAAAACCACCCCACGGGCGTGGGGAAGACTTACTACCCAGCAATGCCGCCAGCCAATCAAAGGAAACACCCCCACGGGCGTGGGGAAGACCTAGGAGCCTGGCCTCGATCTGACTTGAATCTGGAAACACCCCCACGGGCGTGGGGAAGACACAACTGACATGCAAAGAAAAGTGAGTTTATAAGAAACACCCCCACGGGCGTGGGGAAGACGGGCACTAAATCACAGGTAGCCGGCGCGGAGTAGAAACACCCCCACGGGCGTGGGGAAGACGGTCAAAGCCTTGCGCGGGGATTCCAGACTCAAGAAACACCCCCACGGGCGTGGGGAAGACCCGGTGCGAAAATCAACTTTTACGCCCTGAAAGGAAACACCCCCACGGGCGTGGGGAAGACACAATTTCGCCATCTTGTGTATCGGGCCTAGTAGAAACACCCCCACGGGCGTGGGGAAGACTTAGCGACTTGCTCTGCAAACCAGCGCGAACCGGAAACACCCCCACGGGCGTGGGGAAGACGTGCTCGACTTACCCACCCTCGGCTTAAGCGCGGAAACACCCCCACGGGCGTGGGGAAGACGCAAACCGGCTAACGGCGCTGCAAGCGGGTTAAGAAACACCCCCACGGGCGTGGGGAAGACACCCGCTCAAGGCGGGTTTTTAATCAAATAATGGAAACACCCCCACGGGCGCGGGGAAGACCTTTGCGCTCTTTTAGTTCTAACTCATAATCAGGAAACACCCCCACGGGCGTGGGGAAGACCAGTAGCCGATAAAGCCTTAAAAGAACCAAGCGGAAACACCCCCACGGGCGTGGGGAAGACCGAGATCGCATATTTGACCATCGCCATTGCATAGAAACACCCCCACGGGCGTGGGGAAGACGTTGTCAAAACATCAAGCAACTCACGTGCCGGAGAAACACCCCCACGGGCGTGGGGAAGACGGTCAGCATCAATTATGTTACTTGGCTGGATTGGAAACACCCCCACGGGCGTGGGGAAGACAACTTAAGAGCACAGCTAAGACGCAGGAATCTAGAAACACCCCCACGGGCGTGGGGAAGACAAAACGTCATGTTCAAAAGTTTGATCCTGATTAGAAACACCCCCACGGGCGTGGGGAAGACTTCGGGCTATCACCCGCCCAGGGACTCACTCTGGAAACACCCCCACGGGCGTGGGGAAGACCCGCGAATGCCAACGGCTTTAGCCGCAGGGGAGGAAACACCCCCACGGGCGTGGGGAAGACTGCTAAAGCTGCTGCCGAAGCCGCAGGATATGAGAAACACCCCCACGGGCGTGGGGAAGACTGATAGCGGTTAATACGCATCCAATCTGGTGCAGAAACACCCCCACGGGCGTGGGGAAGACGAACCAGCTACACTGTAAGTGCCGGGGGCTTCAGAAACACCCCCACGGGCGTGGGGAAGACCTTTGACTTTCGCGTCATACTCCCAACCCCGCGGAAACACCCCCACGGGCGTGGGGAAGACGGTAGGGAAGCTCACATCGATACACTCCACCTGGAAACACCCCCACGGGCGTGGGGAAGACATACAAATACTACAAATGGTACAGTAAATTGTAGAAACACCCCCACGGGCGTGGGGAAGACAAATCGCTACGGGCGCTGGGGTCATAACCTACGGAAACACCCCCACGGGCGTGGGGAAGACACTGATAGCATATGAGTGTCATGCTCATTTTAAGAAACACCCCCACGGGCGTGGGGAAGACTGTCGAGTATGAGCAAACCTCCTAGCTCGTATGGAAACACCCCCACGGGCGTGGGGAAGACGCAAAAATCCAAAGGATCTATAAGCCAGATCAAGAAACACCCCCACGGGCGTGGGGAAGACATATCGTCGCCAGTGCGCGTGATCGGGTTTAAGGAAACACCCCCACGGGCGTGGGGAAGACCACCGATTGAGCTTGTCGCACAAGGAACGCTGAGAAACACCCCCACGGGCGTGGGGAAGACTGGCTCGTGATAGACCGATTTACCGATACCCTGGAAACACCCCCACGGGCGTGGGGAAGACAAATCCCCGTAGCCTTTATCGCCGCCAACTTCGGAAACACCCCCACGGGCGTGGGGAAGACGACATAGACCGTCGCCGTGCAACCAACAGTCAAGAAACACCCCCACGGGCGTGGGGAAGACGCGATACGCGCAATCGTAGTCTCTGCTGACTCGGAAACACCCCCACGGGCGTGGGGAAGACAATTTAAAACAACCATCATCGTTTTTTGGCTTGGAAACACCCCCACGGGCGTGGGGAAGACCAGCGCTTGAGGTTATCGCCACGCTGCAACCCAGAAACACCCCCACGGGCGTGGGGAAGACATCTCGAAACCGATTTTATCAAAGACCTATCGGGAAACACCCCCACGGGCGTGGGGAAGACTATCTAAGGCAGCAGGGTCGGGTAACAAAGCTAGAAACACCCCCACGGGCGTGGGGAAGACAATATGAGCGAAATTAATAGCTGTATTGAAAAGGAAACACCCCCACGGGCGTGGGGAAGACATGATCGACCCCGGCAGCTTCACAGGCGATGTGGAAACACCCCCACGGGCGTGGGGAAGACCTCAGCGAATTTATCCTCATCAATCAGAGGTGGGAAACACCCCCACGGGCGTGGGGAAGACCTGCCCCAATCAAAGATCAAAGGCGGTAGTGCAGAAACACCCCCACGGGCGTGGGGAAGACCCTTAACTGAAGTTTCAAACAAAATGTCAGGTGGAAACACCCCCACGGGCGTGGGGAAGACAAAAGAAGCCAAGGCAACCGCTGATAAAGCTAAGAAACACCCCCACGGGCGTGGGGAAGACGATTTTGCTGTTCGTTGTGACAACGATGAGCAGGAAACACCCCCACGGGCGTGGGGAAGACCCACGACCACCAAGAACAGTTGCCGCCGCATCAGAAACACCCCCACGGGCGTGGGGAAGACGAGCAGATCACGACATTGCCGCGCACGAGGACAGAAACACCCCCACGGGCGTGGGGAAGACACTCACATGAAATGCAACAACACAACATGCCCGGAAACACCCCCACGGGCGTGGGGAAGACACCTTTACCCGGGCAAATGTCATCGATGGATCAGAAACACCCCCACGGGCGTGGGGAAGACATGAAGAGCTGACTTTTGAGCTGATCAAGACCGGAAACACCCCCACGGGCGTGGGGAAGACTATTTTGAAAACCCAAAACCTGAGCCAGCCGTAGAAACACCCCCACGGGCGTGGGGAAGACGATGATCTAAAAGTTGACTGATCGAAGTCATCAGAAACACCCCCACGGGCGTGGGGAAGACCATGAGAACGTGCGATCAAATGAACCTGATCTAGAAACACCCCCACGGGCGTGGGGAAGACCTCTGCTTTTTGGTTTGCATCATCTACCCTCCGGAAACACCCCCACGGGCGTGGGGAAGACGGCAGCTTGGTTAACTTGCCATCCCTAACGGCAGAAACACCCCCACGGGCGTGGGGAAGACAGATAGCGCTGATCTTCAATCAACTTAAGCTCAGAAACACCCCCACGGGCGTGGGGAAGACATCTCCCAAGGTTTTAAAAACTGATCTTCGTTGGAAACACCCCCACGGGCGTGGGGAAGACGAACTTAACGCAGCTCAGGTCTTTACTCAGATGGAAACACCCCCACGGGCGTGGGGAAGACAACCGCACGTACTAAGCAGAGGTGCGGGTCATAGAAACACCCCCACGGGCGTGGGGAAGACATACGGTGGGCTTAAGTACAGAGCCGATTTTTAGAAACACCCCCACGGGCGTGGGGAAGACACACGGCAACCACATAAATACCGACCAGCTTTGGAAACACCCCCACGGGCGTGGGGAAGACGTGCCACTGTTTTTCGTCTGAACCTTCTTGACGGAAACACCCCCACGGGCGTGGGGAAGACAAAAGTATCTTTGGATCACTTCTTGTCTGTGCAGAAACACCCCCACGGGCGTGGGGAAGACCTTCGCCCATTTCGGACAAGTCATCAAGCAAGGGAAACACCCCCACGGGCGTGGGGAAGACCCTCTTAGGTTATCGCTAGTTTACACTGGCGCGGAAACACCCCCACGGGCGTGGGGAAGACCTCCTTAACTACACTTGTCCAACTTCCGCCTAAGAAACACCCCCACGGGCGTGGGGAAGACAAAACCTAGCGTATCGGCCTCAAACTGCAAGGAGAAACACCCCCACGGGCGTGGGGAAGACTCCTTGTTATAGGTCGGCACCCTCAGAACGTAGGAAACACCCCCACGGGCGTGGGGAAGACTGCCGGTATCAGTCAGACGATCCACACTGATTGGAAACACCCCCACGGGCGTGGGGAAGACGCAAACATATCACCGTAACCGTCTTTGACGGTAGAAACACCCCCACGGGCGTGGGGAAGACAGTCGGTTACAGGCGCTATTGATCAAATCAATGGAAACACCCCCACGGGCGTGGGGAAGACTGTATTGCAGCTCTAAAGGCAGCAGGATGGACGGAAACACCCCCACGGGCGTGGGGAAGACCATGTATAAACAGGTTTTCTCTATGGTCAGCTGGAAACACCCCCACGGGCGTGGGGAAGACTCCAAGACGGTTGAATAGGGCGATACGGATAAAGAAACACCCCCACGGGCGTGGGGAAGACGGTACTGGGCGCTCAAAGTAAAAGCGCATCTGAGAAACACCCCCACGGGCGTGGGGAAGACTTACTACCCTGCGCGCCCTGAGATAATCACAGGGAAACACCCCCACGGGCGTGGGGAAGACCATCTGATACAGGTAGCGTTAAGCCCATTTTGAGAAACACCCCCACGGGCGTGGGGAAGACACCAACATTTAGTGGTGATCCGATACCAAACACACTACATGTTGTTTATCGCAAACTCTCAACAATAAGCTGCAAACCGCAGACATCGATCATTTCCTTACGCGGTTGGCCTATATTATAAATCTTGTAACCCGGCGCCTCAGGAGTTGTTCTAAAGATCACCAACCCAGCTTTTGAAGTGCAGTGCTTAAACATATAATCCACGAGTTTAACCGCGACAGAGTCCTTAACTCCGGAAACGAAGACATTTGGTCTAGGCTCTATAAACCATAACTTCATACGACCCCTGACCGCGGGCGGCAGATCATTTGCTAGTACGACGAGCACGCTTCACCCCCAAAACAAAGTTAACGTCTTCAGCCAAGTTACCCAACAAATCCGAGCTTAAGACTCTGCGCCTGAACTCGTCTGCCACTGTGTATTTATCATAGGATCCTGCCAGCTCTCGCGTCATAGAAAATGCCAAATCGATGCAGAGATACTCCTTGTAAAGATCAGCAACGTCGTAAACAAAAGGAAGTGGGCTGCCCGAGTGGATGAACCCCATATGCGGTGAGTAACCCAAACTATGAAGCGCCGAACACAATATCCCGTAAAGCGCAGCGTTGGCAGAAGTCAGTACCTGATTGGTTATATCACCAAGCTCGAAGTTACCAGGTTCGAAACTGCGACCTTTCCACATAATCTTGTACTCTTGAGCTTTTTGCGCATAAAGCTCACGTACACGGTAACCCTCCATACCCATAAGTTCTTTGAGGGTTTTATCCTTAACGTCTGCTGCTTTAAAGCGCTTAGAAAACATGCGCCTAGCCACTTCTAAACTAAGCACTGGATCAGCCGCTACTTCGAGTTGATGACGCATGTTGCGGGTGTTTGACGTTGGAACGAAACCTGCCGCGTAAAACAGCAGGCTGTCCTCACCCACCCAACAAAGACTGCAATTCGCTGCAGCCAAGGTTCTGACAGCGTCGTGGGTAACTGAAGTGCCCGGGCCCAGCAGCAAAGTATTGATCGTAGCGATAGGCAGCGGTACAACATTGCCCTCCGAATCTATCCATTTGACACTACTGTCGTCGATCTCAAGCCTGCCTCTCTCAAGGTATAGAAAAGGGTATTTGTCTTTTACTTGCGGCAGCGACTCTCGGGTAACCTTGACAAACAGTCGCTCATTTTTCTTTAGTGGCATCGAGCTACTCCCTAACAACCGTGACAACACGCTCCTTGTAACGCTTACGCTCACCAAATTGCAGCGGCACATCGTTGAGTCTCAAGACCTCCCCCACGTCTAAAGCTCCCTGCTTTACTTCAAAAGATAGGTGTCGGTGTTTTTGCTCAGCCAGCGCCAAAGCGGCGGACTTAGCTTGAGCAGCTTCAGTAAAATACCCCTGGTATATAAATTCAGTTGGAGGGCAACTCTTCCTCCCCAGGAACAAATCCCACACGGGCGCTTTAAGCGCTGCCGCAACTGCCTCACATTCTCCTTTTGGACACTCAAGAATCACAGCGTAAGCCATATCCTGAAGATAATAGCGATGGGTGATCTTGGTGCCACCTCCCACCGCCTTCTTGCCTTCACTGGTTTTTGGTATCAGTAAATTTTGCCACGGATCAGAGTCGTCATAACCACTGCCCACCATATGAAAGTCGTGCAGCAAGGGCTGCTTTTTCAGCACTCCTTCAAACTCATCCTCTCCCAAAAAAGCGAGCACCTGCATATCTAGGTGATTCCAGCGCTCAAGCCACTCAGCCTCAGCACCACCGGCTCCTCTGGCGCAGCAGATTAAGCCAAGTACGCCTGACTTAGTTGGAAAATCAAGGGAGTCTCTGCGCCCAAATTTTGAGTCGTGACCCCACGATTGCAGCGGAGCCTCAAGCCAAAGCAAAAGGTAATCGCTCATGACAGAGTCCTCATACGTGTTGCTTCAGGGAGTCGATCAGATCGTCAATGCTGTATGCGGTATCGACACCCCATTCATAACTGGCAACTTCTCCAAAAAGTGAACCAAACATGCTCTTTTTTTCGTCCAGGTAAGTTTTCAGAAACTCGATACTGGGTGCCAGGTAACCAGACCCTTTTGATTTGACACCTGCCTCAAAGGGCACCTGCAGTCTCTGACCCTGACGCACAAGAACTCTAGCAAACTCCCAGGGACTGGCACCCGATTGAGTGGCTTGACGGGCGCTTGGAACTGCAACAAACAGCGCTTTTACAAAAGCCTCAACAGCGACACCCAAGTCTTCTTGGGGAACATGTTGCAGCAGTTGACCCAAGTCTAGGGACACATAGCGGTAATACGTCGCTGAATTGAACTCAAGACTGCCCATGTGTGCTGAACCCGCTTTAGATTCCTCACCTTCATTGTGGCTTTTTTGCTCAAACTCCCCGAGGTGTGCGGTGCTGGTTTTTTTGTTGAGATCATCTATGGCAGTGAAAAACTCAATCTCGTTACTCACTTTGTGAGTAGATATGGCATGCGCAAAAGACGCCGCCGCCTCGACATTCATATCAGGGGCTTTAGCAACCATACGGCCAAATAAAGCCACATCCAGCGCGTCAATCGCAGGATTTAGTGCTTTTTTTGAAACTTTAGCCAGGTCTTTAGCTTTTATCTTTTCACTATCAAATCCCAGTTCTTCAGCGAAGGCAGCGAAAGCGTCAGCCTCGGACTCACTCACAAACAACAAGGTATCTGCCGCCAGCTCTTTCGCGATGGCTGTCGCGCAAGCTTCCGCCTGCTCAGCAGAAGCCCCACGCTTGGTCAACCCTGCATCCAAAAGTTGTTCGATTTTCTTGGTTCTATAGGCCAGTTTCACTCCAAAGCCCTGCATGGCCATACGTACTTGACGCTTCCAGCACTGCGAGCTGACTCGCGCCCTGTTAGTACCGCCAATAACTGCAGTCTTAGGAGCACCTACATCATCGCGATTCAAGCAGGTTACTGGAAACGACTGCAATATGTGAAACTCAACACGGGTGTTGGTTAGTGTGTTTTTCATGTTCAAATCCTTATCTTGTTTTTAGGGTTGTACTACAGGGGTGACTTGAAGTAGACCGCAGCCAAAGGTTTTGGCTCTGCCGATTCCAAGGGAAAAACTTTTTTGAAACCGCTCTCTGTCAATAACACTCAGCACGCCACTAACATGCGCTTGAGCTAGGGTAACCTCTCTTGATTTTTTATCATTGAACTTCTTGACGATCACTTCGTCGACGCTCAACTGCTCCAATGCAACCTTAAACCCCCAGCTGCTAACAGCCCGATCCTCAAACCACTGCGCTATCGATTCGCGACCCTTGACAGGCATGATCTTCCCAGTCGCATTTTGCCGGTAGACAGGATTGACGATTACCTCAAACCGATAGGTCTCGTGTTCCAAAAAGCTGTGTGCGATGCCAGTAGATCTGATCTCACCATAATCTTGGTTCAAGTTTCTCAAAGGCTCGCGATCGGACAACATGAGGATTTGCCGACCGCGAGCATCGCCCCCCTTGTCAGCAAACAAAAACCCGCTGGAAACACTATCTTGCTTTTGCTGTTCAGATCGGACATCTTCAAATAAGCCATATACCACTCGGTGGATAGAGTACGGATCTGTCAGTTTGAGTGCTTGCACCCCTCTGGGGTTAAGCTGCAGTAAACTTGCAATCATGCCTGCACCTCCTGTTTTTTCTCATCGTATAACTGCCGGTAAAACTCCTGCGCCCATGTCGCTTTGACTTTTTGAGGGTCATGCCAAAAGCTAGTTAACTGCCTAAGTAGTCTCTCAAAATTCAAAGGCGCCTCCACTCTGCTCTCGATTAAAGATATAAGTGGCCGCAGTACCTGACACAGCTCGGTTGTGTCAGAACACGCCAGCAGTCTTCTAAGTCGCACTGAAGCCTGCTTGCTTTGAGCACCCTCCTCAAAACACTGCGCTATGGCCACCCCAAGAGTTAAAGCCCCGTTAGCCTTAGCATCGCTTTTGGCGATAGCTGCCGCGATGGTGGCATAGGGCAGGCGTACATTTTTAAACTCAAGCGCAACACCAAAGCTCCCTAGAAGTTCCCAACTCTGATACTCCGTAGACGGGTTATCAGCTCTTTTTAGGCGTGCCGCCATGCCTTTGTCTGCTTCGCAGCGACTAAAGACATAGTCGATGAAAGCAGCGTGTTTGGATGAAGGTTTGATAGCTGTGTTTGCCATTTATTTTTCTCCTTTTAAGTATTTGCTCATATTGGGTCGACTCTCAGCCCAAGTTTCAATTTGTCTTGCGGTGCCGCTGGGACAGTGATCGTCATAAATTTCAGCGATACTATAGGTAGTATTGCGCCTAAATTTGATTCGTAAATCGGCAGTTGCCGACTCCTCACAACAATCGCTAAGTTCACCGAAACGGGATTCCATGATCTCCCAAAAAATCTGAGTTGCCTTAGAGGCATGATCAGCTCCTTCGAGCTTGAATTCCGTGAAGTAAGCTCGAACGGCGGCATATAAATTCTTACTAACAGACTCCAAGGCCTGCATCTCAGCACTCAGACGGTCAAACCAAGTGCTGTCACCGAAGACATTTGAATCAAACCAAACCAATGACTCAACATAATCATCGCCACCTGAAACGTATTGTTCACCCGCGTTACTACTCACTTTTAGTCCACCTGACCAGATACCAAAGCGTTCGGTTGACGATCGCGCCCTCTTAAGGTTTACCTGCAACTGATAACAACGAAATCCTCCTGAATTTGCTCCAATAAAACTTAGCAGCGCTGGCAATTCTCGCCATGGCCTTTTATTAGGGTTGACCCACAAAACCCTTGTTTTTTTAAGACTGTTGTCTACGGAAATGCTCAAGTCATAGATGCCATCAGCATAGTTTAGATGTGCTAAACCTTCAGTAATGTGCATGCCGCCGTTTGCACTCAATAAGCAAAAGCGCGATACGGGAACCAATCGACCCATGAGGGAGCTCTTAAGTCGCTTGGCCGTGTCATCATCCTCACCCTCTGGCATGGACTCCCACGGCGGAACTCCAATTCCCTCTGAAAATAAATTAAGACCTTCTATAGCTTCTTCGCTGAACAGGTTAAGCCAAACAGTTTCAATTAAAGTTTTACCCATTAAAAAGGTGTGCGTGAGGCCCAGGTAACTGACTGCGGGACCTGGACTGGCAGAAGTTGGCTTACCGTTAGGTTTGGTCTTACCCATATAGCTAGGAGACAGCACCACCTTGTTGTCAGCTTTCTTTCCACCAAGAGCACTTGACTGAAGTAGCAATACAAGCTGAGCCTTTAGGGCATCAGTGGGGTGGTGCTCGAGCTGAGTTTGCGTCAAAACCGTGGTGTTGCCAGCGGCAACTTCTGGCTGGAGAGCACCAAGGGGCTGCTCCTTAGCTCCTGAGATTTGAGGCATCTGTAAAAAAGGCCTTTCTCCATAGAGATAAAACTGGTCATGGCGCAGGGTTAAATAATTCAAACACTTTTTTGACATGTCGGCAGACGATAAAGACATCAGCTCTTCTTCCGTCTTAAGCTTGCAGGCTGCCATAGCTATGGCAGTTAGAAACTTCAATAAACAAATTTTAAGTTGAGGTGAACCGCCAAGCGCTAAGTATCGTTTGTTTTCAAAAATCTGGCGCAGGCTTACTAAGCCATACTCCGACACTTCAATCCAAGGCTCATCTATTAAGTTAAAAGCATTTTTCACTAGCGCAACTCCCTTTTATTTGATTTTTCTCAAACCTGTCTGATCGTTATAAACAAGTTTTACCTCGGTGTCACCTTTATTATCTATATTATTTAAAATATTATGTACCTTAGTCACACATACGTCCATAGCGGCTTTTGAGCCGTCTGGAGCGCCGATATAAAAACAATTCCCGAACCCATGTTGCTTCAGCGAGCTTATGCTTGATATTGGCAACTTATAGCTCAGTGGCACCGCCACGATATGCGCTGAAAGCTTGGCTGATAAGCGCCTCCAGTCCTCTTTACTCAGTCTGTTTTTAAAAAGAGGCAGAGTCACCTTCTCGCCGTTGAGTAACTCAAGCTGACTGAGGCCACCCTTGGTATCCAAATTTAAAGATCGAATCAATAAAGCGTTGCGACTTGGCGTCTCGATATAACGTGTTGGCGGGTTGTTATCACAGAGCTCTTGACCGTCATGAGCAAAACTCAACTTCGCTTTCTGTTTTAAAGTGTGCTCCCCAGTTCTAACTCTATCCCCCTCCTCAAGTCGATGTAACCAGTCACTGAGCGCACCCATCTCTTGACGCTTAGAGTACGTCTTCTCTATCAGCGGTCTAATGTCTGTCGGTAGAACCAGAGAGTCCAATGAACACCAAACCTCTAATGTGCGTAGCAGTACATATGGACTATAAACATAAGCTGTGCCGCCAAAAGCTGACTCGGCGTTCGTAAGTGCTGAATCTAAGTCAGGTGTTAAAATCAAAACCTCTTTTTTAGCGCTGGCAGGCCTAGGAGTTTGCTTGTGTCGCCAAAGCCTGCCTATCCGCTGAATCAGCATGTCACTGGGCGCGATACGACTCACCAGAAAGTCGGCGTCGATATCTAAACTTTGCTCTAAAACCTGCGTACCAATCAAAATCCTGCCTTTAGCAAGCCGCTCAGACCAGCCCGATTTACCAAAACGACCGACCCATTGGCGCTCAATCTGCTGTCGATCATGTAGAGTAAACCGCGAATGCAAAAGACCACAGTCGACGCCTAAGTTACCTGCATTGGCAGCTATATCTAGATAGCGCTCCTGCGCCTCACCAACTGTGTTTTCGATCCAAAGTACATGCTCACCATTTGCAGCGCGCTCAAGCGCTTGCTCGATGGCACCATTGAGGTCATTTTGCAAAACAACACGGTAGTTAGACTCAGAATCCGGCTTTAGCGCGTGCTCTTTTAACTCCCCATCTGCAGATTGCGCGGTAATCAAGGGATAGCAACTTGAGGATAAATCTCCCTTAAATAATTCTTGGCGCTTAGCGTGGCTTAGCGTGGCCGTCAGCACGATAACCGTGGCGCCAATATTGCTCAATTGCTCAATCAGCTGATTTAATATCGTGCCTGTGTAGCTGTCATACGTGTGTATCTCATCAAGAATCACCACCTTTCCAGATAAACCAAAGGTTCTGACAGCGCCATGCTTGATGCTCATTGCGGACATAAGTGCTTGATCGACAGTGCCAACAGCGAAGGGTGCCAGCAATCCACGCTTTGATTGAGAAAACCAGTCGCCACCCGGCTTGGCATCTTCGCCCATGTCGGTTTGTACAAGCCAAGCTGCTGAGTGCAGCAATAAACTTCGGTGGGGCGAGTTTTCTTCAAGCACTTGATCTAGAAACAGCTTAAACCGTTCATAAATCATGTTTGAGGTCAGCTGCGTCGGTAAAGCGAAGTAAATGCCGGTAGAAAGATTTAGATTCAGCAGTTTATATGCAGCATAAAGAGCAGCCTCAGTTTTACCGATCCCCATAGGCGCTTCAAGAATGTAGAGGCCGGGCGCGCTTACAGCATCAATAAGAACCTGCTGAGACTCCCTGGCTTCAAATCCAAAAATCTGCTCAAAACTTAAGTTTTTCTTTAAATTAATTGGTAAGAAGCCCGCTTTATCGACAGCTTTTGATATGTTTTCTCTCCATGGGTCACTAGGGTTTTCGAAAAACTCGCCCGATCCGATCCAGTCAGCTACAGTCGTCAATCCGGCGATAACACGTGCTTGATATGCATCTGTTATATCGGGCCAGTCGCAATTCAGATCCTCTTTGAGCGCCTCAATCAACCTGACCCTCTCTTCATGCCACTCTTTTCCGCCAAATTTTTTGTCCAAAGACCGGCTCAAACCCAACTGATGCGTAGGTGAGAAACCGTGGTGTTGACCCAGGATCTTCGGAACCCGATTTGGAGCACCAATCGCTTCGGCGGTTAGCTGACTAACACCAGCGTGGCCGCCCCAATTTTTTTCAACTGTAAAATCTTGTAAACCCAAGAGCTTTAGATGTAGGATTTCTCGGCAACAAGCTGAGAGAATTTTCTCGTAAAACGTAGGAGTGACTTTGCCTATATCATGACTACTTGCTACCAGCATAGTTCCTTCAGGATACAACTGAATCTGCAGCCACTGCGGCAGTCTGCAGATCAACTCATTAGCAACTCGCCCTACTATCTGGCAATGATTGAACACTGATCGGCCTACAACAATACGACCATCTGCTCTGAGGTAAGTCTTGGCAGGACAGTCTTCAAATTTGACCACACCATGCATACTTTCCACTGGGTTTGATTTACGGCCTCTCATAACTTACCTCTAATATGATTTTTTATTTCTCATAAGTTCCAACAGCGCTTAATGGAGTCCAATCGGGGTTTTAAGCCTTCCCGTTTTTTTCTATAAAATTGGTCTTAATCAACAGTTTTTAGATTGTTAATTTTTGATTCACATTAAGGCAACTTAAGTGATCGATCTTTTATGGCTTACGTTGCTCTTAGAACTTACGCTAGGTATCTGGTGGGGTCAAAATATAAAAAGCTACAAACGACTCAGAGTGTCGCTTAATTTTTTTCGATGATTTTAGTATCTAGTTTAATTTTATATCTTTAATACTTATGTGAGTGCTCAGAACCCAACAACTATTCAATCTCAAACGATATTCTCACTTTGAGTGTTATGTGAGCCAAGCCGTCGATTTATAGACCATCTATTATATAAAAACATGCTATGACCACAGCGCCCCATGATTAACCCGAAACTGGCGACCATACTCGCCCATAAAACCAACTCTCCTCAGCTGACATTTCCACAACAAAAATCACCTTAAGCCCCCAGACCTCACAAAAACCTAACAGCTCAGATCCCACGGCATTTCATACAATACATGGCATAGAACTTACAAGAAGCACCCGTCCTAACGGGCTAAGGGCCAAGCGATGAACTGGAACGATAAAGGTCACTACCTAAGCCGATTAACCTATGTGAGCCGCGCAGTGGGCAAACTGGGTCAGGAACAGTTAGATGAAATCATGGAACAGTCCAGTAAAAACAATCTGGAGCAGGGTATCTATGGCATGTTGTGCCTTTATCAGCAGTACTTCCTGCAGACCATCGAGGGGCCCCGCGACAAGATCAACCAGCTACTTAAGCGCCTGCTGAACGATCAGCGCCACCAAGATATGGAAGTGATTGAGTTCTCAGAGATCGAGCAGTTGAACTGGAATCGCTGGTCGATGGATATTGCGAGCTCCAGTGAGCTGAGTGAACAGATTCTCAAGCGCTATCTAAAGGACACAGACTTCAACGCCTTTTACCTCACTAACGATAAAGCGCAGACGTTACTACGTGAGCTGGGTGACCAAGCTGAAGGTGAGAACAGCGCAGAAGCAGACTAAATGACTTTGCTGGGTCTGAATTTAATCACGGCGCCAGAATCGACGCTTTGGATTTTGAATTTTGGCCTAGAACACAGTGGCTGCATGATGGGTCTAGCCCTAAACGCTCAGCATTCTTAAACAAGCTTTTACCACTCAGCGAACTTCTTTAAGTTTCAACACTGGACCAATCAAGGCCCAAACCTCCGCTCAAGACTTTCTAAAGCGACCGCGGATATCACTGATCAAACCGCCTTGGCGCTTAGCCACTTTCAAAACCAAACTGCTGCTGAGCAGGTCTTGAGGCGAGCGCTTTTGTGGGTGCAGCGCAGCAAACACGTAGTTAAACAAAAAACCGATAAACAGCGCTTTGAGCGCGTGCTGAGCGTCGTCCAAACCGATCCGCGTCACTAGGTAAAGCACGACCGGTAGGATCAGCGCAGCCCCGCAGCGCTGTAAGCTTTGCCGATAAGTCAGGTACTTACCAGTGCGTGCCACCACCATGATCCGCCAAGTCTGCATGCCCAGTGTCTGCCCGCTTTTCGTCCAAAGCAGCGCATAAAACCCATACACCGAAGCAAATATCGCAGGCGCCATGATCCAGTAGCGATACCAAAGCGGTAGCGTCTGCGCCTCGCTGGGGCTCTGCCCACTGATCGAAAACAGTACACCCCCAATCGCGATCAAGATCACCGAGACCACCAGCACCACGGCCGCCACCAACAAAAAATCATACAAGAGCGCGGCTAGGCGCAGCCACACGCCCGCCATGGAGTACCCTTGGGCCACTTTGACCCCCGCGCCGCTCTGCGCGCCCAGCGGTTTGCCGACTCGGTCGATGTGGTTTTGAGATCGCTTGGCTGATTTGCCCAATTTTCGCTTCGAATCTGCACTCATAGCGGTATAGAGGTTTAAAAGTGTGGGCTTATCTTATCGCAAACCGGCTTGAGGCGTCTTGTGCGTGAGTAAGAACCAGCAAAATGCCCCCGCCATCAAACTCACCGATTACTTAAAACCTGAACCCCTAAATCCGCTATGAGCTAAATCAAACTCATTCACTGGTTGGGTTAAAAGCTCACGTTTACTTTTAGCCTAAGTGCACTCAGAACTCAGCAGCTGACCTCAAAGCGCCACTCGGTCGGACCACCCTTCGATACTCATAAGCTTCAACTCATGCTGGGATACACGGAGGCTGACCCTCATAAGATCCAGTAGCGTAATTTAGGGTAGGTTTTGGCTAAGGTGGGCATTTGCCATATAGCAGGCGAAAAAAAACCAAGCAATCGGCTTGGTTTTTTTAGCAATTAGATGGTGCGCCCAGAGAGATTCGAACTCCCGACCCCTTAGTTCGTAGCCAAGTGCTCTATCCAGCTGAGCTATGGGCGCATCGACAATCAAGACTAATTAGTCCTTAATTGTGGTGCGTAGTTTAGTTTCGATGTTTTGACTTGTCAACCAAATCTCATGGTTTAAACGAACCCGTCTCATAGGGTTATCCAACTCAAACAAAACTAGCCAACCGCTGGCCTGCGGCATATTGTCACAGAGCGCTTGGGGGCGTAGATTAAATAGAGAGACCTTCAAGCGGAGCTGCCTGTGAACTCGATTGAGCCGTTAAATCACTTTGAGCGTTTTGGCATCAAACCTGCCAAGCTTCGATCCAGCCAAGTTAAAGCACTGGCGGGTTTTAAGCATACCCTTGATCTTGCTTGCCGCTACCGTCACGCCTTTTTTAACTCAGAACACGTCGCCCACAAAAGCATCACGCATCAGTTTTTTGAGTGCGTAGATAGAGAGCTCGCTCATGCGGGACTGCCAAGATTTGAAGTGGTTCCGGTCAATCATGTGCCTAACCTGGGTATCTGCCGCACACTGCACCTGCTCAAGCTGCTGTACCCAGATCACTCCCAGATCTTCAATCAAAAAGGGGCTGCTGGCCAATCACTGTCTTTTGCGCAGGCTCAAGCGAGGTGCGAGCAGTTGGTCGATGAGCAGATCACCCGCATGCGCGGGTACTTAAGGCTCTTTGAATCCGGTCACATGCTCTATGGATCGTACACCCTGCAGGGGTTTGAGCCCGCTTAACGCCCTGACTCAGTCCTAAAGAACACTAAGCGTGCGTCTTGGAGTGAGTTGTTGGTGATACGAAAGTAGTAAGTGTTAGGGCCAGTGATATCCGTGTCAGTCACCAAAGAGGTATCTTGGGGCGATAGATCGCCGTCCGCGATCAGCCTGAGGTTAGAGCCGTAGATACGGGTTCTAAGTTGGGTGCTAGGTGACGTGTTGCCGCTAAACTCTACGTCGAGTTGATCGACGAGATTCACCAGGCTGATTCTGTAAAACTGATCTGAGCGCGCAGCTACCGTAAAGTCGCTGTTTAGAGTCACAGTCTGAGTGTTGCCAAAAACAGAAGATCGAAGCTCGGAGGCGCTTTGGGCGACCAACACCCAAGCTGCCCTGACACTGCCGGTGCACTTGGTGCCCAGCCCATCATCAAACCGGGTGCTGATTAAAAAACCGTCGTCGTCGATGGATTCGATCTGATTGGTGGTGATCTCGCCGTCAACCACTTCAGTGAACTCAAACTCAAACTCTGATCGCAGACGATAGTTTTGAGCATCTGACGTCGTCAGATCCAAAGGCTCATAGTCAAACCTGAAGTTAAAATTAGAAGCGTCAACATCGATGTAGTCAGGCATAAACGCGGATTGCTCAGCTTGGATCGCTGCAGCGTTCGGACCCTCGCACTGCGTTGAGACGAGAGAGTTATCAACACGGTAAACACCATCAGGCAAGGCAGTATCGATGCGGTTAAGCGTGATCGGATCAAAAAAATCTAGGTCATTTATGTCCTGACCATCGTCACAACCACCCGTCAACAGCAAGGCAGCACCCAATACCAGAGATCCTATCGCTTTCATCTACTATCCGTCCGTGGTTCAAAAAACTGACGAGCCTGTCAGATTCAAAATCTTAGCACACGGCGAAACACAGACGCAGCGCAGGTGACGAAAAGTCAAAATCAGTGACGAACAAACACCGTGATCGGTATTTGCTATAGGGCTTTAGGCAGGGATAGGTACACAAAAAAATGGCGGTGAAGGAGGGATTCGAACCCTCGATACGCTTACACGTATGGTTCCT
>OJDZ01000230.1_pt1 | contig 36477 bp, 26 predicted proteins | sample 1592981 | NCBI WGS metagenome assembly OJDZ01 (sample SAMN05416851, study PRJEB24817) | seawater metagenome | isolation source: Sea water | place: Canada:Atlantic | collected 2013-07
TACGAGATAGGAGTCCGTCTCGTGGGCTCGGAGATGTGTATAAGAGACAGACCACTGGGCGGTAAAGCACAGTTCGGTGGTCAGCGCTTTGGTGAGATGGAGGTGTGGGCACTTGAAGCTTATGGCGCCACTTACACCTTGCAAGAGATGCTAACGGTCAAATCGGATGACGTCGAAGGTCGTACCAAGATCTATAAGTCAATCGTCGACGGCGAGCATCAGATGCAAGCAGGTATGCCTGAGTCGTTTAACGTGTTGACCAAAGAGATCAAATCCTTGGGCATGAATATCGAGTTGAAAACCAAAAGCTGAACATTGGTCAATCCCCGATAAACAGTTGATAGGCAGGGAGATGTCCCTGCCACAGATTGGAGAAATAGCTTGAAAGACTTACTTGATATTATGCGTGGCCCGATGGAATCTGAAGCAGTCAAAGATTTTGACAGCATCCAGATTGGCTTGGCTTCTCCCGAGATGATCAAATCTTGGTCAAGCGGTGAAGTGAAAAAGCCGGAAACCATCAATTACCGGACATTTAAGCCAGAACGCGAAGGCTTGTTCTGCGCGAAAATCTTTGGACCGGTAAAAGACTTTGAGTGCTTGTGCGGTAAGTACAAGCGCATGAAGTTCAAAGGCGTGATCTGTGAGAAGTGCGGCGTAGAAGTTACGACGTCTAAAGTGCGCCGTGAGCGGATGGGTCACATTGATCTGGCTTCCCCGGTTGCCCACATCTGGTTCCTAAAGTCACTGCCCAGCCGCATCGGTTTGATGCTGGATATGACGCTTCGTGACATCGAGCGTGTGCTGTATTTTGAAAGCTATGTCGTGACTGACCCAGGCATGACCACGCTTGAGAAGTACCAACTGCTTGATGATGAGGATTACTTTAAAGCGTTAGAAGAACATGGAGACGACTTCGTAGCCAAGATGGGTGCTGAAGCGATCCAAGATCTACTTAAAGACATCGACCTGGATGATGAGGTTGATCGTCTGCGTAACGAGATTCCTGAAACTGGTTCTGAAACTAAGCTTAAAAAACTCTCTAAGCGTTTGAAATTGCTTGAATCGTTCCGCGATTCGACCAACAAGCCTGAGTGGATGGTGATGTCGATTTTGCCGGTTCTGCCGCCAGATCTTCGTCCCTTGGTTCCGCTTGAGGGTGGCCGGTTTGCAACTTCCGATCTGAACGATCTGTACCGCCGCGTGATTAACCGCAACAACCGTTTGAAGCGTCTGCTTGATCTAAGTGCACCAGACATCATCGTGCGCAACGAAAAGCGCATGTTGCAAGAATCAGTCGATGCGCTGCTGGACAATGGTCGCCGTGGCCGCGCCATCAATGGATCAAACAAGCGTCCACTTAAGTCGCTTGCGGACATGATTAAAGGTAAACAAGGTCGCTTCCGTCAAAACCTCTTGGGTAAGCGCGTTGATTACTCGGGTCGTTCGGTCATCGTAGTTGGTCCAACGCTGCGTCTACATGAGTGTGGTCTGCCTAAAAAGATGGCGCTTGAATTATTCAAGCCATTTATCTACGCCAAGCTTCAAGCGGGTGGGTTTGCAACGACTATCAAAGCGGCTAAAAAGATGGTTGAACGCGAAGAGCCAGAAGTGTGGGATATGCTCGCCGATGTGATTCGCGAACACCCCGTCATGCTTAACCGTGCACCAACCCTTCACCGTTTAGGCTTGCAAGCGTTTGAGCCGGTTCTGATTGAAGGTAAGGCGATTCAGCTTCACCCACTAGTGTGTACCGCATTTAACGCCGATTTCGATGGCGACCAGATGGCGGTCCACGTACCGCTGACGCTTGAAGCTCAGTTAGAAGCGCGTGCGCTGATGATGTCGACCAACAACATCTTGTCACCAGCGAACGGCGAGCCGATCATCGTGCCATCTCAAGACGTTGTCTTGGGTCTTTACTACATCAGCCGCGAAGCAGTCAATGCACCGGGTGAAGGCATGGTGTTTGGAAATGTCGATGAAGTGAATCGTGCACTTGCTAGCGGAGCGGTAAATCCGCACTCAAGAGTGAAGGTGCGCATTACCCAGACTCAGTTTGCTGAAGACGGCACCGAGACGACGACAACTGAGCTGATCGATACCACGCCAGGTCGCTGCTTACTCTGGGGTGTGTTACCTAAGGGCATGAGCTTTGATAACGTCAACAAAGAGATGACCAAGAAAAATATCTCTAACTTGATCAATACCTGCTACCGCCAGATGGGTCTAAAAGACACTGTTATCTTTGCTGACCAACTCATGTACTTGGGTTTTGCGCAAGCAACCTACTCAGGTGTCTCGGTTGGTATGGAAGACATGGTGATCCCACCAGCCAAAGACGGAATCTTGGCTGAAGCGGATAACGAAGTGCGCGAAATTGAAGAGCAGTTCGAGCAAGGTGTTGTGACCGCTGGTGAACGTTACAACAAGGTTGTCGACATTTGGTCGCGAACCAATGAGCGCGTGGCACGTGCCATGATGGAAAACTTAGCCACAGACAAAGTGACTGCTAAAGACGGCACTGAAGTGGATCAGAAGTCATTTAACTCGATCTACATCATGTCGGACTCTGGAGCTCGTGGTAGTGCCGCACAGATTCGCCAATTGGCCGGTATGCGCGGTTTGATGGCAAAACCTGACGGATCGATCATCGAGACGCCAATTAAAGCCAACTTCCGTGAGGGCTTGACGGTACTGCAGTACTTCATCTCAACCCACGGTGCACGTAAAGGTTTGGCGGATACTGCACTGAAAACTGCGAACTCGGGTTATCTGACTCGTCGTCTGGTTGATGTGGCGCAAGATCTGGTGATCACCGATGACGACTGCGGAACAGCAGGCGGCGTCTCTATCACTCCGTTAATTCAAGGCGGGGAAGTGATCGAGCCGCTACGTGACCGAGTACTTGGCCGCGTGTTGGCCGGTGATCTGGTCACCGCTGACGGTGAAGTACTTGGCGTATCTGGCACCTTGCTTGATGAGCATATGGTTGATGAGCTTGAGATTAAGGGCATCGACGAAGTTAAAGTTCGCTCAGTGATCACTTGTGAGCTTACCCACGGCGTTTGTGCTCAGTGTTACGGCCGGGATCTTGCCCGAGGCCACCGTGTTAACACCGGTGAGGCTGTCGGCGTCATGGCGGCTCAATCAATCGGTGAGCCGGGTACTCAGCTAACCATGCGTACCTTCCACGTTGGGGGTGCTGCAAGCCGGGCGTCTGCTGAGAACTCAATTCAAGTGCGTAACCACGGAACGATTCGCTTCCACAACATCAAGTCTGTTGAGCACGTCGAGGGACACCGAGTTGCTGTCTCACGCTCTGCTGAGATTGGGGTTGCTGATGATCTGGGCCGTGAGCGTGAGCGCTACAAGGTACCTTATGGTGCTCAAATCTCGGTTCGTAACGGTGACAAAGTTGACCAAGGTCAGGTTATCGCTAAGTGGGATCCGCACACTCACCCATTGATTACTGAAGTAGCGGGTAAAGCACGCTTCAGCGAGATCACCGATGGGCAAACAGCAACTGAAAATGTCGACGAAGCCACTGGCATGAGCTCGATCGAGATCTTGGCGACTAAAGACCGTCCCAGCAGCTCCAAAGACTCTCGTCCTGCAGTGATCTTGGACACAGAGGATGGCAAAGAAGTTGTTTACTTCCTGCCACAGCAAACCGTACTGACGGTGCGTGCAGGTGATGATATTCGCGCCGGTGACGTACTGGGCCGGATTCCACAGGAAAGTTCACGTACTCGTGATATTACCGGTGGTCTGCCGCGCGTAGCTGATTTATTTGAAGCGCGTCGTCCTAAAGATCATGCGATCATGGCTGAGATCAGCGGTACGGTATCCTTTGGTAAAGAGACCAAAGGCAAGAATCGCTTTGTGATCACTGATGAGAGCGGTGAAGTTTATGAAGAGCTGATTCCTAAATGGCGCCAGATCAACGTGTTTGAAGGCGAAACCGTGGAAAAAGGCGAAGTGATCGCTGACGGTCCGCAAAACTCTCACGATATCTTGCGCCTTAAAGGCGAGACGGCTCTGGCCAACTACATCGTGAACGAAGTTCAGGACGTTTACCGCCTGCAAGGGGTGAAGATCAACGATAAGCATATCGAAGTGATCGTACGTCAGATGCTGCGTAAGGTGGAGATTGCAGAGGGCGGCGATTCTGGTTTGTTCAAAGGCGATCAGGTTGAGTATGCTGATATCATGGCGATGAACAAAAAATTGATGGCGGAGGACAAGTTCCCTGCTCAGTTCAACCGCATCTTGCTGGGTATCACCAAGGCTTCACTCGCAACCGAGAGCTTCATCTCAGCGGCTTCTTTCCAAGAAACCACTCGAGTGTTGACCTCAGCTGCCGTGACCGGCAAGGTTGATGACCTGCGCGGTCTCAAGGAAAATGTCGTCGTTGGTCGCTTGATCCCTGCAGGTACCGGTCTTGCTTATCACCGCGAGCGTGCACGTGTTGCTGCTGAGCCTGCAGCATTGCCGCAAGCCAGTGATGATCAGCTCAAAGATTTCGAGCAGGCATTTGCTGACGAGTTAAACCAAGAAGGCTAATCGTTGTTTTAACAAATGCCTGCTTATGCAGGCATTTTTTATGGGAGAAAAAGATGGCTCGTGTTCAGCGTTATGGTTCTGATAGAACCAATCAAAAATTGTACTTTGCAAAGCAGGCGCTGAAAGTAGCTGCAGATGCACCTAACGTACAAAAAGAGCAGATGGCAAGAGAGGAGGTGGTTTTTCACTTAGTCGGTGTTTACGGCGCGCTGCTTGCTGAGCTTGGGTATGCACATGGCATGAGTCTGGCCGCTCAAAATGAAGATCAGATTGTGGCTTGGCTTGAAAATCAAAAAATGGTTAGCCCTGAACTTGAGATGATCAGACAACAAAAGGCTGTGATCGATAGGTTGCAACAAGCGCTGTCACTATCGCTACATACGCCAAAGCGGGTAGAGCAGGAGGTCGATGATACTTTGATCATGGGCGGAAGTAAGGATCCGATTGCATGGCTGCCAAAGACGGAAGAGCTAAAGGATATGCTCAGCCTGTATAAAGAGTTAGTGGCTCAGATGCGCGAGAGCATGATTCAGGTGTGAGCTGATCATCTCTCGCCAGTAATATCAATCAAGTCACTTGGAACCGATGGTTTAGCTGGGGCGGGCGCTGGAGTAGGAGCAGGCGCGGGCCTATTGGGTTTAGGGTTTGAGGCTGAACCTGAGGCTGGAGCTGCTAATGTTGACTGCTGAGTTTTAGCGGGTTCAACTGCTCGACTGAGTGGCCTGACCACGACAGGTGGTAGGGCCTGGTTTGAGTCGGGAGTTGGAAACGTGGTTGCCGATGGTTGCTGTTGAGGACGATCAGCGGGTGTGTCCTTGGGTTCATCAATTGAATTGAGAAACCGCTCAATTGAATCGTTTCTGGGTGCTGGCGCAGGAGCTGCTTTAGGTTTTGGCCGCTGTATAAAGTAAGCCTGAGGCGGTTGCTCGTAACTGGTTCTTAGCGTCACTGGCTCTTGTGAGTCGCCATCACTTGAGCGGTTTTCATCTAGGGTAGAGCTTGATGAGTCCTTGTCTGAACCCTCTTTACCAGCTTTATCGGGTGATGAGACAACCCATTGATAAGGAACGTCTTTTAAAGCTCCTCCCATAAAGTCAGTCCAGATAGGTAGTGCGGCAACACCGCCGTATTCAGCTCTGCCTAAGGAACGAGGGGCATCGAACCCTACCCAAGCAACTGTAGCCAAGGTGGGGTGAAAGCCTGCAAACCAAGCATCCTTGGATTGATTGGTTGTGCCCGTTTTCCCGCCAATATCCAGTCGCCCCAGTTTGGCAGCAGAACGCCCTGTACCGCGCTGAATTACATCTTTTAAGATCCCTGCCATATCAACCGCTGAACGTTCAGAGATGATGCGCGTGGCCTGCTTGGCAGGGATGATCGGACCGGTAAAGCTACCTTGTTTTTGTGCTTCGCTCAGCTCTTCATTGATGCAGGCTGCACAAATAACTTCGGGGTTGGCGGTATAGAGCCCTACACCATCGTGAGTTTTTATCTTATCGATTAGGTAGGGATTGACTCGATACCCGCCGTTGGCAAAAACAGCGTAGGCATTTGCCATCTGTATGGGTAGCACTTGACCCGTGCCCAGTGCCAACGTCAGGTTACTTGGCAGGCGTGACTTATCCAAACCAAACTGACTGAGGTATTGACGGGCGTCAGACAGCCCAACTGATTGCAGCAATCGAATCGAAACCGTGTTTCTGGATAGGTACAGAGCTTGCCTAAGCGGTATCTTGCCAAGGTAGCGACCGTCTGAGTTTTGAGGGTTCCACTTGCCTACTGAAATCCGCTCGTCGCTAACGATCGAATCTGGACGATAGCCTTTTTCAAGCGCTAAGGTGTAAATCAGCGGTTTGATGGTGGATCCTGGCTGACGGTAGCCTTGAGTCACCCGATTGAACTTACTTTGATTGAAGTCGTAACCTCCAACCATGGCTTCGATTGCACCGTTACTGGGGTTAATTGCAATCAAAGCAGCCTGAACTGAAGGATCGGCCGTAAAACTCCACGAGGTTTGATCTTCGTTCGGTGTGACGTAAAAAATGTCGCCAGCTTCAAACACTTTTGAGGCGTCAGAAGAAGTCAGTCTGCTGTAGTTAGGATTGACGTACTCCCTGACAGCCTTCCAAGGCACTTCGATCACTCTGCCGTCTTTAAGCTTTGCCTCAACAGAAGAAGTTTGGGTGCTCAGTACTTCAACCGGCCATTTGTCACTGAAGGTATAAAGCGCGCCCAGCCCCTCACCCGAGCGATCGGGTCCGTGCCATCCATGGCGCTGCTCATAAGCTTCGATGCCTTTTTTGAGGGATTGTTCGGCGAGTAGCTGACGGTCGTAGTTCACGCTCAGATACACTTTCCAGCCAGAGCTGTTAATGGCGCTACCCAGCTGAGACACCAATTGATAGCGAACCCACTCAGTCAAATAACCGAATCGGTTGTCTTTAAAAGACTCGCTAAGATTGATCGAAACTGCCTGCTTGATTGACGTCTGATAAGTGGCAGCATCAATATAACCCAGCTCCAACATACGAGAGAGGATCCAATTTCGTCGAACAATCGACCGCTCTGGATTGCGAACAGGATTATACTTGGAGGGAGCTTTAGGCAGGCCGGCAATCATCGCAATCTGGGAGTAGTTAAGTTTGGCCAGGGGTTTTGAGTAGTAACGCTCAGCCGCTGCCTGTACCCCGTAGGCGCCTTGGCCTAGGTAAATTTTGTTGACATATAAAGTTAAAATCTCAGCCTTAGTGAGTTTTTGCTCTATGCGGCGCGCTAAGAAAATCTCAGTCAATTTACGCTTAAAGGTTCGATCTGGAACCAAAAAGAAGTTTTTGGCCACCTGCATGGTGATGGTTGAACCGCCGGTCTGCTGAGAGTCTCCGCTCACCGTTTCGGTTATGGCTCGCCCCAAGCCCTTAATACTGATCCCGTCGTGTTCAAAAAACGAATCGTCTTCAGCGGCAAGGAGTGCCTGTATCATCGGCTTTGGGATTTGCTCAAAGCTGATCGGTATGGATATGTCGTTACCATATTCAGCAATTTTGACCCCGTCACTGGTTAAAATCTGCAGTGGCATGACAAATGTCGGAGCCTTTAAGCTATTGATATCGGGAAGTTCAGGCTCGATGTATAGATACATGCCGTAAAAACCGATTGGCAGCGCCAGTGCAGCAACACCGCCAATCGCTGCAATGGCTGCAGCAAATTTAGTGATCCAGCGGATCAGTGGTAATAAAAGATGAGGTTTTTTCAAGGCAGATGGATCCAGAGTGGTCATTTCACTAAAAGTGACTAAGCAGATTATAGCGTTAAAATCAGGCGATTATGATCAGGGGATGAAAGGTATAAGTATTGCATAATGTTACTGTGCAAGTTAGATTGGGCTGACAAGAGCGAATTAACTACATAAAGGATTCTAGGTGCTCTCATTTTCCCGAAAAAAAGATCGCTTGCTGGGTCTTGATATCAGCTCAACCGGCGTCAAGATGGTTGAGCTCAGCGTGCAGCAAGGACGATATCGAGTCGAGAAATTTGGAATTGAGCCGCTGCCGGCCAATGCTGTGATCGATAAAAACATCAATGATGCTGAGGCGATTGGAGAATCAATCTCGCGCCTCGTTAAGCGTATCAAGCCCTCATCCAAGATGGCGGCAACAGCTGTTTCAGGTTCTGCCGTCATCACCAAGGTGATTGAGATGGATAAGAGCATGACTGATATCGAGCGCGAGAGCCAGATACGGCTTGATGCAGATCAGTATATTCCTTACCCACTTTCTGAAGTTAACCTTGATTTTGAAGTTTTAGATGAAATCGAGGATGTTCCTGGCAGGGTTCGAGTTCTGCTGGCAGCTTCGCGCTCAGAAATTATTGATCAAAGGGTCGATGCCCTGGCTTTGGGGGATTTGCAAACCCAGATCGTTGACATAGAGGCTTATGCGATTGAGCGGTCTTTTGAGCATATGGCTGCGTCTCTCAACGGAGAGCCTGAACTGGTTGCATTGATTGATATTGGTCATTCTCACACCACTTTATATGTCCTGCACCATGAAAAAATTATTTACTCGCGCGAGCAGTTGTTTGGCGGTAAGCAGTTGACTGAAGAAATTCAAAGAAAATACGGCATGAGTTTTGAAGAAGCTGAGCGCAGTAAGCATGAGAACCTGCTGCCAGATGACTATCAGTTTGAGGTGTTAAAACCTTTTATGGATTCGGTTGTGCAGCAGGTTACTAGGTCGCTGCAGTTCTTTTATTCCTCAAGTAAGTTTCATAACGTTGAGCATATCGTTGTATCGGGTGGAACCGCAGCAATCTATGGACTGGCTGAGTTACTTGAGCAAAATATTGGAAACCCAGTGACGATCGCCAATCCTTTTTCTCAGATGATGGTTTCGAGCAAAGTGAGTACGGCTGAGATTGACATGAATGCACCAGGTTTGATGGTTGCTTGCGGATTGGCATTAAGGAGCTTTGACTAATGGCTCGAATAAATTTATTGCCTTGGCGTGAAAAAGAGCGTGAGCGACGCAATAAGGAATTTATCATCCAGATGGTGATTGTTACAGCCATTGCTTTAATCTGCGCAGCATTGATCTGGAGTTTTTATAACCGTCAATATGCTTCTCAGCAGGAAGCAAATGCATTGATCACACAAGCCAACACCGCTCTGGATCGAGACCTTAAAGAGATCGAGGAACTCGAGAGTCGTCAAAACGAAATCATTGCGCGGATGAAAGTGATTGAGGATTTACAGGGAACTCGTCCTATTCCCGTTCACGTATTAGATTCCTTGACGCGGTCGGTACCAGCGAATCTTTACCTGACTGAGCTTGAGCGCAAAGACAATATCCTCACGATTAAGGGTAAAGCTGATAACCCGAATACGGTCACGGATCTGGTTAGAAATATTGATAGCTCTGGATGGATGGATAGCTCTAAGGTAGTTTCAATTGTTAACTCCGGAGTCACAACTCAATCAACCAATCCCGATGAATATGTCGAGCCTAGCCCTGAAGATAGTTATATTTTCTTTGAGATGAATACCAATATCGTATTCCCTGAAGTGGCGAACCCAAGCGCGACAGCTGAAGGAGCTAGCACCAATGGCTAAATTGAATAAATCCAAAGGCCTGTCCAGTTTGGATTTTGAGAGTTTCAAAGATTCTTTTCGCTCACTCGATCCGCAAAATCCAGGTTTGTGGCCATTATCGGTTAAGTTGGTTCTGGCTGCTCTGATACTCGTGGTCATATTGGCTTTGGCTTGGGCGTTTCCAGTGAGTAGTCTTAAAGATCGTATTGCGGTCGCTGAAACTGAGCAACAAAATTTGCTGGATGTGTATGCTCAAAAAGAATCAAAAGCCAGAAATCTTCAAAAATACAAAGACCTTATCCGATTGATGGATGCTAATTTCGCAACTCTGCTTGATCAGCTACCCAAGCAAACGCGAATCCCTGAGCTGGTAGAGGACATCAATATGCGCGGCGTGGGAAGCGGAGTCGAGTTTGAGGATATCCGAATTGGCGATGAAGTGACTCGTGAGTTTTTCATAGAGCAGCCACTCACGATATCGGCAAACGGTGACTACCATGAATTTGGCAATTTCATCAGCGGGATAGCTGATTTATCCAGAATCATCACGGTGGGTGATTTCAAGATCACTAATTCTGAGGCAAGCGCGGACCAACTTCCCATTTTACTACTTGAGCTGGGAACCAAAACCTATCGTTCTAAAGAGGGTGTAAGTACGGACATCGAGTCTGCTACCCCGGCGGGAGTCTCCTAATGCGCTATTACCTGATTATAGGGGCGATGCTTAGCTTGGTTGGCTGCCAGGATCGAGTGAGTGAAGTTGAGACCAAGATGCAGGCTATTCAAAATAGCCCTGCACAGCCTGTTGAGCAACCACCAGTTTTTGAGGCAGTTGAAAGCTTCTCATATGGAGCTGAAAAAATTAGAAGCCCTTTTATGCCGCCTAGCTTGGTTCAGATGTTGGCTGAGCAAGCTAAAAGCGGCGGGCCGGTTATGCCAGATAAGAGCAGAACCCCTGAGCCTTTAGAGGACTACGAGTTAACGCAACTCACTTTGCATGGGGTAATTGTTGGTCTGGATGGATCGGTAAATGCCTTGGTTGCAGACCCTTCAGGAAACCTGAACACGGTTCGCGTAGGAAACTATATTGGTAAAAACTCTGGCCGTATCGTGGAAATTAAACCAGATGCGGTAAACCTGATTGAAATTGTACCAGACGGCGGACGCGGTTACGTTGAAAGACCACGCTCACTTCTTGCGCCAGGAGCTTAAGGATAGATTATGAAAAATAAATTTAATTCAGGGGCAACAAGCTTCATGGGGCCAAATATTTTAAGAACCTCGATATCTTGCGCAATAACTTTGTGTTCAGTCATGTCTGCTGCTCATGCCAGTTCGTTAGTGGCTGTGAAAGCCAATATGCTAAGCCCAAGCAGTACAGAGCTCCGGCTGAGCTTTTCTGAAAGTGCGGTCATGCCAAAAGCTTATCAACTATCAGATCCTGAGCGTTTAATACTTGATTTGCCAGAGGTTGATTATGCGCTGCCAGCCAGATTTACTCGGATCAATACGCCTCAAGTTTCTTCAGTCTCTGGTTTGGATGATTCCACTTTAACCAGATTGGTTATCGCGATGCCAACAGACAATGAGTACAAGAGCCGAGTAGATGGCAACGATTTGATTATTTTATTTAATCAAAAGTCCCAGGTAGTTACATCTGTTCCTGTAGTGGCCCCAGCGCCACAGCCTTATATTGCACCCATCGTAGTAACTGAACCTGTGGTGTATCAGGCACCCGTGATCAGTCAGGCAACGCCAAATGTCCCGGTCTTTAATCCTGGAAGTAGAGAGCCTGCCGTTTACGTTGACCTGCCTTCGAACAACGCCAGGTTGGTAGAGGCGAACCCACTGTTAGATGAGCGTGTTGCTGCCGATATCCGCTCAGGTTTTGACTTTTTCGGTTTAAATCAAATTCAATTCAACAAAACCGCTGAAGATAGTGGTCAGGTTGTTATGAATTTAAAGAGCTCAGATGTTCCTGTCGATGTACAGCGTAAAGGTTCGCAACTAATCGTTAGGATGCTGGGAGCCAAGGTGCCGAAAAACCTAGTACGCCGCATGAACGTGGCTGACTACGGAACCCCAGTTCAAAATGTTGATGCCTTTAATGACGGCAATAATGGTGTGGTGGTGATTCAGCCCAAAGGCGAATTTGATTACCAGGTTTATCAAGCGGATGACTTGCTAACAATTGATGTGAACCCAATTGTTAGAGTTCGTGATCCCAGACCTCAGCAAAAAACCTATACGGGTGAACCTATCTCACTCGATATTCAAGATGCAGAGGTTCGCCGTGTGCTTGGAACCATCGCTGATTTTACTGGCATTAATTTGGTCGCCAGTGATTCTGTGAGTGGGAATATCACGTTGCTTTTGGATAACGTACCATGGGATCAGGCTTTGGACATTATCTTGACTAGCCAAGGTCTGGATATGCGTAAAAATGGCAACGTCATCATGATTGCTCCGGCAGAGGAGCTTGCCGCCCAAGAGCGCCAGGCGATTGAATCTCAGCAGCAGTTTAAAGAATTGGCACCCCTTCGCACTGAATACATCCAGCTCAATTACGCCAAAGCTGCCGACATGCTGACGTTGATTGGTCAGAGATCCGGTGGGGGCGGAGGCGGTGGTAACTCCGCTCAGAATTCCTTGTTGTCGGAACGTGGCACGGTATCTATTGATCCGCGCACCAATACCTTGGTGGTACAGGATACTGCAGATAAGATCGATGAGATATTGGGCTTGGTTGATAAACTAGATGTCCCTGTCCGCCAAGTTATGATCGAAGCTCGAGTCGTTCGCGCGACCGACAGCTTCTCTAAAGAACTTGGGGTAAAGTGGGGGGTCTTGTCTCAAGGGATCGCCTCTAATGATTCCTTGTTGGTTGGTGGAAGTGACACCACCTTATTTGATTTGAGAGATCCGGATATCGATACAGAGACTGGCGCAGTCACCTATGATATCGAGCGACCTTCAAACCTCAGTGTCGACTTGGGAGTTACCTCACAAGGCGCATCAAGCATAGCTTTTGGTTTACTTGAGATGTCTGATTTGATGTTAGATCTTGAACTGTCCGCACTTCAGGCCGACGGCCGTGGAGAGATTGTTGCTTCCCCTAAAGTGCTTACTACCGACAAGCAACAAGCAACGGTTGCGGCCGGTACCCAAATCCCGTACCAGAACGCGACAGCTAGCGGTGCAACTGCCACTGAATTCATCAATGCTGAACTGAGCTTGCAGGTGACTCCAAGTATCACACCAGATGGTCGTGTCGCGATGGAGCTTAAGATCAATAGTGATTCGCCAGGTGAGATTCAGCCTAGTGGTATACGTGCGATTGATACCAACCGTGTGGAAACTAATGTCTTGGTAGATGATGGGCAAACCGTGGTTCTGGGCGGTATTTTTCAGAATCAAAACAACCAGTCCACAACTAAAGTTCCTTTGTTGGGTGACTTGCCAGTTGTCGGCACCTTGTTCCGCAAGACCTTGAACTCTAACAACAAGCAGGAATTACTGATTTTCGTTACCCCTAGGTTGGTTAACGAGAAAGTCACCAATGCTGGCCTTTAGGATTTGATAGATGCAGTGTATTGATGAGGAGCCTGGTGTTTCTTCGCACCACCTCCCCTCCCGCATCTTTTTAATTGGCTTGATGGGAGCAGGTAAAACGACTGTGGGTAAGTATCTGGCACAGATGCTTGATCGACCACTCAAAGACGTTGACCATGAAATTGAGAAATCCACTGGCGCTAGCATCCAGTGGATTTTTGAGATTGAGGGCGAGTCTGGATTCAGGAGTCGTGAGGAGGCTGAAATACAGCGTTTGTGTGATATTGAACCGATCGTGCTTGCAACAGGTGGCGGGGTTGTCATCAGTGAAAAAAACCGTCAAACCCTAAGCAGCAAAGGTTACGTCATCTATTTGCAGGCGTCAGTTGAACTGCTTTACAAGCGAACCGCGCGTGACAGACGCAGACCGCTGTTGCAAAATAAAAATCGAAAAAAAATTCTGAGCCAGCTATTGATCCAGCGAGAGCCGCTTTATTTAAGCATTGCGGATCTGGTTGTGGAGACTGTAGATGGATCAGCTAAAGATATGGCAAAAAAAATCATAGATCATCTGCGTCAACCCACTTAGTATTAAGCTTTATCCCAACAGATTTATCATGAGTTCCCCTATTTTTCATCTTGATGTCTCAGTCGCCAGTAGTAGCTACCCGATATTAATTGGCGAGGCGATGGATTGGCAATCTTGTCTATCAGAGCTGACTCAAAACCGTCAGGTGATGATTGTGACCAATGTCACCGTGTCGCCTTTGTACCTGCAGAAACTTAAAACAGCGCTTAGTACCGTTCAAAAGCTTGGTGTTTTTGAGCTGCCAGACGGTGAATCGTATAAAAACAGCGAGTCTTATCTGAGTATCTTGGATCAGTTGATGACTTCAGGTTTTAACCGAGACTGTGTTGTGATTGCACTTGGCGGCGGAGTTGTCGGGGACATGGCTGGATTTGCAGCAGCAACCTTTCAACGCGGTGTCGACTTTATCCAGATTCCAACAACATTGCTTGCGCAAGTAGATTCAAGTGTTGGCGGTAAAACAGGGATCAATCATCCGCTGGGCAAGAACATGATTGGCGCATTTAAGCAGCCAAAACTGGTGTTAATTGACATCCAGACTTTGAACACACTTCCTGAGCGAGAGCTCAGTGCTGGAATCAGCGAGGTGATCAAATACGCTGCCATTGCAGATCGAGACTTCTTTGACTGGCTGGAGATCCATCTTGATTCCATCATGGCACTGGACGCTAAGACGATTTCTGAAACCATATATCGCTGCTGCCAGCACAAGGCCCAGATCGTTGCTGAAGATGAGTTTGAGCAAGGTCGTAGGGCGCTGCTCAATTTTGGTCATACCTTTGGCCATGCCATAGAAAACCACCAAGGCTATGGAAAATGGCTTCATGGGGAGGCAGTGGGCGCAGGTATGGTTCAGGCTGCTGATTTATCTTATCGACTGGGGTGGTTGGAGCTGAGTGATCTTGATCGCCTAAAAGTGTTGATTCAGCGATCCGGGTTGCCAGTGTTGAGCCCAATCCACCAGCCAGAGCTCGCACTTGAACTGATGCAGCGAGATAAAAAAGTCAAAAATGGACAGATACGATTGATCCTGTTGAGATCTTTGGGCGAGGCCATTTTGACTAAAGACTACGAGGCTGATGCACTGCTCAAGACGCTACAGGTAACATCAGGAGCTGAGTCTTGAAGAGCTTAACTGCCATAAAGCTTTGGGTTTATGTCGCAATCTTGGTATTGAGCTTTATCGCAATCTGGATTTTAAGTTTGAAGCTACCGTCTTCTATGGATGACATGCAAAGCGCCCAAGAGGTTAATGTCCCAACGGCAAGTATTGATCTGGCCAAACAGCTAGACGACATCAATTTGTTTGAGTCGAAAGTGGCTAATCTTGATCAGTCTGAACCGCTAAAACCGGTGATTAAGAGCGAGCAAAATCTCGCAGATGCGGAAACTTTTAGGAGAATGAATGGTAAGTGGGTGATTGAGGTGATGGATGTGGCTGACCCGCAAATCATCAAAGATTATCTTTTTCTCAATCAGTTTAATCCTGATCTAAAATACTATCGTTATCAGGCTGACGAAAATCAGCTCAGGCTAAAGTTAGTCTGGGGAATTTACGATAGCCAGGCTGCTGCTGCCAGTGATTCGCGTATTGATCCTTCTTTGGGGATTAGGATGCCGTATCAGTTGATATCAGTGGAGCGAATCCTCGCTACCATCGATGATTACTATGTGATGAGCCGGGTTCGGGATTACAGCCAAAATAGAGTTCGTTCCGTCAGTTTGACCCCTATCGAGTATGTCGAGCCAGTCATGCCTGATTTCAGCGAGTCCTATGTAGCCCCAAGAGCGGCTGACAGTGCGCCTGATGAGTACGAGCAGCTTAAAAATGGCACTGATCTTGCTTCTTCTTCTCAAAGTGATCAGCAGCAGCCAAGCGATGCGCCTAAGGAAGACGAGCTATTTGATTTAATTCAAGATATCAAGGATTGATCAGCACGGTTATCCTTGACACTGATTTGATCTGCTGGACATAATTTTGTAAACTATAGCCCCCCGTAAACCTTGTTATTAGTGAGACGACGAGGCATTGAGTGCGGAGAGATTCCGTTTTCTGATTCATTTTCTGACACCGTTTTTTCTCGATCAATTCATTGGCTTGATCGGGGAGTGTGAGCTCGGTTAAAGCCAACCAAGGGTATGTCTATGTCACAGTATTCTGTAGAAACCAACCTGTACCGACCCGAAGAATTTAAAGACAACTGTGGTTTTGGTCTCATTGCTCAGACCACCGGCGAGCAAAGTCATGATTTGGTGCAGACCTCTATCCAGAGTTTGAGCTGCATGACCCACCGCGGCGGGATTGCAGCCGATGGTAAAACGGGTGATGGCTGTGGATTGCTCATCGCCATGCCCAAAGCTTTTTTCAGAGCAGAAGCTAAAAGCTGCGGATTTGAGCTCACCGAAGTTTTCGGTGTGGGCACAGTTTTTCTAAGCTTAGATGAAGACAAAGCGGATCAGGCGCGAACCGCCTTGAACAATGCGGTAGAAGGCGAAGGCTTGAGTGTCGCTGGTTGGCGCAAGATGCCCGTCAATTTGGATATCTTGGGCCCTATCGCTAAAGAAACACTCCCGCAATTTGAACAAGTTTTTGTCAATTGCCCTGCCGATTTGATCGAAGAAGACTTCAACCGAAAGCTATTCACTGCCCGTCGCCGTGCTGAAATCAGGCTGACTGGCGATGATCGCTTCTACGTGACCACTTTGGCATCAAATGTCATCTCTTATAAGGGATTGATGATGCCAGAGGATCTGGCCAAATTTTACACCGATCTGGCCAACCCTGAGCTTAAGTCGCATATTGTGGTGTTTCACCAGCGCTTCTCAACCAATACCTTGCCCAATTGGCAGCTAGCGCAGCCATTTCGCTATCTGGCGCACAACGGCGAGATCAACACCATCACCGGTAACCGCAACTGGTCAAAAGCGCGTACGCCCAAATTCACCACTGACAAGCTGCCCGAGCTGCAAGAGCTGACCCCGCTGGTGAACACCACTGGGTCGGATTCATCGAGCCTAGACAACATGCTCGAAGTGTTGGTGTCAGGGGGCATGGATATCTTCCGCGCCTTGATGATGATGATACCGCCGGCATGGCAAAACGTTGAAACGATGGATTCGGATCTGCGGGCATTTTTTGAATTTAACTCTAAGCACATGGAAGCCTGGGATGGTCCGGCAGGTATCGTGGTGCAAAACGGCCGCCATGCGGTTTGTATGCTGGATCGCAATGGCCTGCGCCCCTCGCGCTGGGTGAAAACCACCAACGGTTATATCACCGTCGCCTCAGAAGTCGGTACTTGGAACTATGCGCCAGAAGACGTGGTCGCCAAGGGACGAGTCGGACCGGGTCAGATGCTGGTGATTGACACCCACACCGGCGAAATACTGGATACTCAGGCGGTGGCAGAGCGCATGAAAAACGCTCACCCGTACCGCAAGTGGTTGAAAGAAAACGCGCTGCGCCTGCGCTCTAAAGAAGAGCAGGAAGAGATGGCGGTGGAAAATGCCATCGTGGGCAGTGCTCTGCTACCGCTTCAAAAGATGTTCCTGGTCACTCGCGAAGAGCGCTCTGAGATCATCCGCCCGATGGCAGAAAACGGGGCTGAATCAGTCGGCTCTATGGGCGATGACACCCCGATGGCGGTGCTATCCAGTCAGAAGCGCGTACTAACTGACTACTTCCGTCAGCAATTTGCGCAGGTAACTAACCCGCCGATTGATCCGCTACGCGAGTCAATCGTTATGTCGCTTGAGACCTGTCTTGGCGCTGAGCAAAATGTTTTTGAGCAAAGCGCTCACCACGCTGAGCGTGTCGTGCTTTCTAGCCCCGTGCTCTCCTATTCCAAGATGCAGCAGATCCGTGGTCTGGAGTCAGACAGCTATCGTCTCAAGCAGCTTGAACTTAACTATGATGAGTCGATCAGCCTGAGTGCTGCGCTGGATGAGCTTTGCAATCAAGCTATCGATGCGGTCAAGTCAGGCAATCGTTTATTGGTTTTATCTGATCGCGCGATTGAGAAGGGTAAGCTGCCGATTCACTCCTTACTGGCAACCGGCGCCATCCACCATGCACTGATTCAGGTAGGCGTGCGTACCGATGCCAACCTGATTCTAGAGACCGGTTACGCCCGTGACGCGCATCAGTTTGCCTGTTTGCTGGGTTTTGGCGCGACTGCGGTTTATCCCTATTTGGCGCTAAATGTCATCTCTGACATGATCGAGCAGGGCGAGATGCTGGGCGATCCAGTTGAAGCCAGCTCTAACTACCGTAAGGCGATTGATAAGGGGCTTCTCAAGATCTTATCTAAGATGGGGATCTCTACCGTGACCTCGTATCGTGGCGCTCAGTTGTTTGAAGCGGTCGGTTTGGCGGATGAAGTGGTTCACAAATGCTTTATCGGGGTGTCTAGTCGAATCCAAGGCGCGGAATTCAGTGATATCGAGCTGGATCAAAAGCTGCTGGCTGAGCTGGCATGGCAAAAGCGCACCCCGGTAGATCAAGGTGGACTGCTTAAGTTTGTGTTCAACAAGGAGTATCACGCGTTCAACCCCGACGTGATCAACGCGCTGCACCAGTCGGTGCGCTCAGGTAAATACGAAGACTTTAAAGCGTACGCCAAATTGGTTAACGAGCGTCCGGTGGCCACCTTGCGGGATCTGCTCGGCCTGAAAAATGGCGCGCCGCTCACCGCTGATCAAACTGAGTCGGTCGAAGACATCATGCTTCGGTTCGACTCAGCGGGTATGTCTCTCGGCGCTTTGTCTCCTGAAGCGCATGAGTCAATCGCGATCGCGATGAACACCATCGGCGGCCGCTCAAACTCAGGTGAAGGCGGAGAAGACCCCGTTCGCTATGGCACCATCCGTAACTCCAAGATCAAACAAGTAGCTTCGGGTCGCTTTGGGGTGACTCCGGCGTACCTTAAGTCTGCTGAAGTGATCCAGATCAAGGTCGCTCAGGGTGCAAAACCCGGTGAGGGTGGTCAGTTGCCAGGCGGTAAAGTAAACGCACTGATTGCGCGTCTTCGCTATTCGGTCCCTGGCGTCACCCTGATCTCGCCTCCGCCGCACCACGACATCTACTCAATTGAGGATTTGGCGCAGCTGATATTTGATCTGAAGCAGGTCAATCCGACGGCGCTAATCTCGGTCAAACTGGTGTCACGTCCCGGTGTTGGCACGATCGCGGCCGGTGTTGCCAAAGCTTATGCTGATCTGATCACCATCTCGGGTTATGACGGCGGCACGGCGGCATCGCCTTTGTCATCGATTCACCACGCCGGTTCTCCCTGGGAGTTGGGTTTGAGTGAAGCGCACCAAGCCCTGCGGGTAAATGGACTTCGTGACAAGATCCGCCTGCAAACAGACGGCGGCTTAAAAACTGGCCTAGATGTGGTTAAAGCCGCGATGCTTGGTGCTGAAAGCTTTGGGTTTGGCTCCACTCCTATGATCGCTTTAGGTTGTAAATACTTACGCATTTGTCACCTGAACAACTGCGCCACCGGTGTTGCTACGCAAACTGAGCGCTTACGTGAAGAGCACTACATTGGTGAACCTGAGATGCTCATCAACTTCTTCCGCTTTATCGCAGAGGAGGTTAAAGAGCTTCTTGGACTCCTCGGTGTGCCAAGCTTAGAAGCCTTGGTGGGTCGAACTGATCTGCTTGAAGTGCTGCCTGGCACTACGGTTAAGCATAAAAAATTGGACATGAGTGCGCTGCTTTACACTCACCCAAGCGCTGAGGGTATGCCGCAAACTTGCCAAATGGCGCGTAACGAGCCGCACGACAAGGGTGAGCTGGCTGAGCGCATGGTGGCAGAGACGATCGGCTCGATTGAAGATGCGTCTGAGTCCAGCTTTGACTATCTGGTTTGCAACTGTGACCGCTCAATTGGCGCCAGACTCTCCGGTGAGATCGCGATTCGCTATGGTAACTTGGGGCTGAGCGAAACTCCGATTACCTTGAATCTAAAAGGCACTGCTGGTCAGTCTCTGGGCGTGTGGAACGCAGGCGGCCTCAACATCAGTCTTGAAGGCGATGCCAACGACTACGTCGGTAAAGGCATGGCCGGTGGGGTGATCTCAGTCTTCCCGCCCAAAGGCTCTAAGTTTGCCTCTAACGAGTCAGCGATCGCCGGTAACACCTGTTTGTATGGGGCAACTGGCGGCAAACTGTTTGCTGCTGGCACAGTCGGTGAGCGTTTCGGCGTGCGCAACTCAGGTGTGTTTGCTGTCGCCGAGGGCGCGGGCGATCACTGCTGCGAGTATATGACTGGCGGTATCGTCACGATCTTGGGTAAAACGGGACTGAACTTTGGTGCAGGCATGACTGGCGGTTTCGCCTATGTGCTCGACATGGAGGGTAACTTCTTCGATCGCTGCAACCATGAGCTGATTGATCTGAACCGCATCTCTAGCGAGTCGATGGAAAGCTACCAGATGCACTTAAAATCGATCATCGAGGAGCATGTGGCGCACACCGGTTCTGCTTGGGGCACAACCTTGCTTGAGGACTTTGATCGCTACATGCGCAAGTTCTATCTGGTGAAGCCAAAAACCGCCAGTGTCAGTACCTTGCTCAAAACCACGACGGCTGATCCGCAGTAAGTTGATACTAACCAAAATGCCCGCGCTGGTTGCCTTAACCGAAAGCTAAGCGCGGCCACTGATTTAGGCTCTCAGGCGTTAGATGGATCTGAGCAGCACACCACAGTAAACCGGAGCGACATTTTGCTCAGGTTTTAGGAGAAAAAGATGGGTGACGAACGTCTAAATAACCACTACCAGTTTTTGGATGTGGAGCGTGAAGATCCACCAAAAAAGGATCACGAGGCGCGCACCGAGCACTTTGTTGAGATATATGAGCCCTTTGCCAAAAGTACGGTTAAAGAGCAGGCGCACCGCTGTCTGGACTGCGGTAATCCGTATTGTGAGTGGAAGTGCCCGGTGCACAACTATATCCCTAACTGGCTCAAGCTGGTTAGCGAGGGGCGCCTGTTTGAGGCGGCTGAGCTGTCTCATGAAACTAACACGCTGCCAGAGGTTTGCGGGCGTGTGTGCCCTCAGGATCGTCTGTGTGAAGGCGCCTGTACGCTAAACGACGGTTTTGGTGCGGTCACGATTGGTAACGTCGAGAAATACATCACTGACACTGCCTTTGCCTTGGGCTGGCGCCCGGACATGTCGGGAGTTGAGTGGACGGATAAAAAAGTCGCGATCATCGGAGCGGGCCCAGCGGGTCTGGGCTGCGCGGATATTTTGTCTCGTGCCGGGGTTAAGCCAGTGGTGTTCGATAAGCACCCTGAAATCGGCGGCCTACTGACCTTTGGTATCCCAGAGTTCAAGATGGAAAAGTCGATCATGGCGCAGCGCCGTGAGATCTTTGAGAACATGGGGATCGAGTTCCGACTGAACACCAGTGTCGGCGATGACGTAACCTTTGAGGATTTACTTGAGGAATACGATGCAGTGTTCATGGGGATGGGGACTTATACCTACATGCGCGGCGGCTACCCAGGCGAGGATTTCGCCGGTGTTTATGATGCGCTAGATTTTCTGATCGCGAACGTCAACCGCAACAACGGTTGGGAAAAAGAAGCCAGCGACTTTATCGATATGAAAGATAAGCGCGTGGTGATCTTGGGCGGCGGCGACACCGCCATGGATTGCAACCGCACCTCGATCCGTCAGGGGGCAACCTCAGTTCGCTGCGCTTACCGCCGCGATGAAGCAAACATGCCGGGCTCTCGTAAAGAAGTGGTCAACGCAAAAGAAGAAGGCGTTGAGTTTCTCTATAACCGTCAGCCAATTGAGATCGTGGGTTTGAACAACCAAGTCACCGGCGTCAAAGTGGTCACCACCAAGCTGGGCGAGCCTGATGCTCGCGGTCGCCGCAGCCCTGAGCCGGTGCCGAACTCCGAGGAGATCCTTGAGTGCGACGCGGTGATCATGGCCTTTGGTTTTAGGCCGAGCCCCAAAGAGTGGTTTGCAACCAACGGCGTGATGCTAGATAACACTGGCCGCGTACAGGCGCTGGAAGATCAGCAGTTTAAGTTCCAGACCAAAAACCCCAAGGTTTTTGCGGGCGGCGACATGGTTCGAGGTTCAGACCTCGTGGTCACAGCGATCTGGGAGGGGCGAGAGGCAGCCAAGGGAATCTTAGATTACCTAGATGTCTGAATCTTGTTGAATCAAAAAACCCGCCAATCTGGCGGGTTTTTTGATGATTAGTGGGACTTAACAGCTCATTAAAATGTAGGTATGTCAGACATTTATCCGGTAGCTCAAATCCTTAGCCTCATCACCGGCCACGCCGCCAAAGCCCCACTGATGGGGTGCTTGCTCTTTGATGGTGATCTCTAAGTCAATTGGTGCGATACCTAGCGTTTGCTCTAGGTGATTAAAAAGCAGTTTGATCAGCGATTTTTGTGTGTCAACGCTTCGCCCCGCCATGAGGTTGATTCAATCAAAGCGCATGCCTCGGATCGACCACCAGGGACATAAAAATTCTCGCTATCAAGCGGGATGATGCGGTGCGCGCGCTTGTCACCCCTTAGCCCCAAAACCTGTGTCATGCAGTGGTGGATGGCAGCTGATAGCTCAGCTTTAATTGGATTTAGGTGTGCTTTGTCTCCTAAGATGACAATCGCGGTGTAAGCCCAAAGTGATTAGTTTGAAGGAGTGTGACCCGCTTGAGCGGCAGTTTTTTCGCCATAAAAATGGCCCCCAATTGGAGGCCATTTTGCTCAATTTAATGTTACGCCTTGGCGGCTATGACCAAGTCCAGCACCGCTTGCTCGCTTAGCATCTGCTTGTCCTCAGAGGTGCGCGCCCGATACTCAAGCTCGCCGCTGCCGCCTTCAGACACCAAGTTGCGCTCAGAGAGCACCACGCGGTGGGGGATGCCCACCAACTCAAGATCGGCAAACTTAACACCAGGACGCTCTTTGCGGTCATCTAGCAGTGGGTTGAGACCGGCTTTACGCATGCGCTGGTAAAGTGCTTCGGCCTCTTCTTTGACTTCATCGCCTTTGCCTAGCGGCACGATGGCGATGTCAAAAGGCGCCATGGAGATCGGCCAGATGATGCCGGCTTCGTCATGGTTCTGCTCGATCGCCGCCGCCACAATCCGGCTGATGCCAATCCCGTAGCAACCCATGAACAAGTTGGCTGGACGGCCGTCTGGACCCTGGACTGAGCAGGAGAGTGAGTTTGAGTACTTTTGTCCCAGCTGGAAGATGTGACCGACCTCAATCCCGCGCTTGATTTCAAGCGTGCCTGCGCCGTTTGGTGCGGGATCGCCGCTTTGCGCGTTACGGATATCGGCGACCAAACCCATCTGTACGTCTCGGCCCCAGTTCATGCCAGTGACGTGAAAGCCCTCTTCGTTCGCGCCAGTCACAAAGTCGCTCAGCGCCGCCGCTGCTGAGTCAACAAACATCGGCAAGCCACAGTCCACCCCGATATAGCCTTTGACTAGCCCGTGAGCGGCAAGCTGCTCAGGGGTTGCCATGGTCAAAGGTTCAGCGGTCATGTCCAGCTTTTCAGCTTTGATTGCGTTGAGCTCGTGATCACCGCGAACCACCAGCATGATCAAAGGTGCGTCGCTGCTGTCTTCAGGCACGCGGTCAGATTCGGGCAGACAGCCCTGAACGATCAGGCACTTCACGGTTTTATCTAGCGCCACTCCAAGGCCAGCGGCAACTTCTTCGCAAGTTTGCATGTTTGGGGTTGCCACTTTGGTGAGCGGCTGAGTGGGTGCGCTCAGTGTCTCGGTGGTGATGGCTGGCGCCAGCTCCACGTTAGCTGCGTAGTCAGAACCGGTGGCAAAGGCGATCGCGTCCTCACCTGAGTCGGCCAGCACGTGAAACTCGTGAGAAGCCGTGCCGCCAATTGAGCCGGTGTCGGCTTCTACCGCGCGAAAGTCTAAGCCCAGACGCTCAAAGATCCGGCAGTAGGCCTGATACATGATCTCGTAAGTTTGCTCAAGACCGCCTTGATCCAGGTGAAAGGAGTAAGCGTCTTTCATGATGAATTCACGCGCACGCATCACTCCAAAGCGCGGACGAATCTCGTCACGAAACTTACTTTGAATCTGGTACATGCAGATCGGCAGCTGCTTGTAGCTTTGCAGCTCGTTACGCGCGATATCGGTGATCACCTCTTCATGAGTCGGCCCCAGCAAAAACCGGCGATCGTGACGGTCAGTGAAGCGCAGCAGCTCAGGACCATAGTCCTCAAAGCGCCCTGACTCTACCCACAGCTCAGCCGGCTGAGTCATGGGCATGAAGATCTCAAGTGCGCCTGCGTTGTTCATCTCTTCACGCACCACCGCCTCAACTCGCTGCAGCACCTTGAGACCCATCGGCAGCCAAGAGTACAGACCGGATGCGAGCTTCCTGATAAGTCCGGCGCGCAGCATCAGCTGGCTTGAAACGATATCGGCGTCGCTTGGGGTTTCACGGGTGGTGGCAAACAAAAACTGGCTGGCGCGCATAGGGCTTAGTCCATAAGATACTGCCGCTATGGTAGGCGCTATGAGGGGAGCGCCGCAAGCGGGCGTGCGCTTTAGTTGCGAGTAAAATGCCGCCGCTTGATGGCGATGAGCAGTTTTGAGCTTATCTCAGATTGAGCGTTTCACCCGCCTAGGTGATCAGGTGTTTGATCGTAATCAATGCTCGGCAGGTGAGTTGCAACCAAACCTAATGCGATGCCTGATTAGCTGCCATTTTTAAACTGGGCGATCGCCTCCTCTCGCGCCTGTTTGTGATCCACCAGCGGCTGTAAATAACCAAAGTGCTTGGCGCACTTGGCCAGTTTATCTTCTTTAAACAGTGCCTTAGGTTCGGCGTCTCTGAGCTCCGGCACCCACTGTTTGATGAATTTGGCCTCCGAGTCGAAGCGCTCGCCCTGAGTGTAGGGGTTCATGATCCGAAAGTAGGGCGCAGCGTCGGTGCCCACCGAGGCCGACCACTGCCAGCCGCCAGAATTTGAGGCAAAGTCGCCGTCGATCAGCTGGGTCATGAAGTAAGCCTCGCCCCAGCGCCAGTCGATGAACAGATCCTTGGTCAGGTACATGGCGACCACCATGCGCAGGCGGTTATGCATGAAAGCAGTCTCGCGCAGACAGCGCATGGCGGCGTCAACCAGCGGCACGCCGGTTTTGCCTGCTTTCCACTGCTCAAACTGATCTTCATCGTACCGCCAGCTTACCTTTTGGTCTGCCTCTTCATTGAACGCGCGATCCTTACCAACCCGAGGGAAACCCACCAGCACATGTCGGTAAAAGTCGCGCCATGCCAGCTCCTTCACCCAAGTTTTAGCCCCTTTTTGGTGAGCTGAGGTGAGCCTGGCGTCGGTAGCTCTTTGATGGGCGACGACATAACAGGCTTTGGCGCTGATTACGCCTAAAGTTAGGTAGGCTGACAAGTTGCTGGTGGCCGCTAGCGCTGGAAAGTTGCGCTCCTCACTATAGTGATCAATTGGTTCATCGATAAACTGACTCAGCAGATCATAGGCGGCGTCCTCTCCGGCAGGGTAGCTTTGTATGATCTGATCCGAAACCTTTGGCCACTGCGGGTCATCGATTGATCCGGTTGCCTTGATGGAATTTTGCTGAGCTTCTTGGTTGAGATCATCTGCTTCGGGTGCCTTGATTACCTCGGGAGGCGCCTCGTCCAGTAGCGCTTGCCAAGACTTATAAAAGGGCGAGTAAACTTTATAAAACTCGTCTGAACCAGTTTTCACTTTGCCGGGCGCAACGATGCACTGTTCATGAAAGCGCTTGAACTCAATCTCTAAAGCTTGCAGCGCTTCGGTCACGTCTTTGTCCCGAGCGCGCTCGTTAATCTCATACTCAGAGTTAGCATATAGCCGGGAAACACTGTGCTGATCACAAAAGTCTTTGAGTGCGCCTGCGGTGTCACCAAACTGATCTGCGGTAACCACATGCAGAGCGATGTTTAACTCATCTAGTCTTTGCTGCAGACACTGAAGATTGCGGTGCAGGAAGTTTAGCTGCGCGTCAGAGACGTGGTGCTCTTGCCACTGCGCAAAACTCTTCACAAACAGCGCGGCTACCGGCTTGCCGTCCTCGCGTGAGTTTTCAGTCGCGCGAGTGAGCGCTGGATTATCGGTAAGGCGCAGATCGCGGCGAAACCAGACCAGATGCATAGGTGCTCGTCTTTTTAAAAAGTTGCTCAAAGCTTAAGCAGTTTTCGCGCGTGATCACAGTGGAACCCTGTTTGCTGTGTTGCGGTTATGCAAAGCGTAAGCTCAAGCAAAATGTCCACCCTCGTGCCCTAGGCGCGTAAAATCAAATTAACTCTACTGATCCAACCCACCAGATGAATCCAGCACCTCGCTCTCAATCTGCTGCCAGCGGCGAGCCACCAGATCAAGTGGCTGATCAGGCTAGAGTTAAAGCTAGTGTGCAAGCTAGCGCTCAAACCGAAAATCAAAAAACTAAGCTTCAGGCTCATTTGAAAACTCAGCTAGAAACCCCGATACAAGGGGCAACGGCGGTGATCTCTCATCGCGTCGATGCTCAACACCACGCTGAGTATGAACTCTGGTTGAGCCGAATTGCGCCCGTCGTTCAGTCCTATCCCGGGCACATGGACTGGCACGTGGTGCGCCCCATCACCGGCCACTCAGCAACCTATACCGTGATTTTGCGCTTTGATAACAAAGCGCACCTCGCTGACTGGATTGACTCAAGTGATCGACGTGAGCTGATTGCAGAAGCTCAGCAGTTTTTGATCCGCGATGAAATCAAAACCGGCACGGGTTTCGACTTTTGGTTTGCTGCTGGCGCTAAGCCGCCGCCGTGGAAGCAGTTTGTGCTGACTTGGTCGGCGATCTTTCCTTTGGTGTATGTGACACCTAAATTGCTTGCTCCAGCTTTTAGCGCTTTGCATCTGCCGAAAAGCCCAGCACTTCACACTTTGATTGCTACCGGACTGATCGTCGCACTCATGGTGTGGGTGATCATGCCGCGCTACACCCGCCTGATTGCAGACTGGTTTACGCGCCGCTGATTTTAAGTTTACTTTGTGCTTGTTAGTGGCTCTAAAAACCTCAAATTAACTCAACCCCTGTGATCCTCACAACGCTGCTACACAGCGTTACTTTGCATGTAACGCGGCGGGTCTGGTGCTTTGCTAAATTAGGGTCACTCCGCTGAGCCTGCAAGATTTTGTCCGGCGGTGACATTTTACTAATCAAAAGGAATCACCATGATTAAGAAGAGCGCAAACGTCCACTGGGAAGGAAAAGGCAAAAAAGGCCAGGGCCAGATCAGCACGGAAACCGGATCACTCAAAGAGTACCCCTACGGATTTGGTAGCCGCTTTGAAGACGATCGCACGGGCACAAACCCAGAAGAAATCATCGGCGCGGCGCACGCAGCCTGTTTCACCATGGCCTTTAGTTTCGCGATGGCGGACGCTGGTTTTGAAACCAAATCAGCTGACACCAAAGCCGTGGTTCACCTCGATAAAGAAGGCGACGGATTTGCGATTAAGCAGATTGATCTGCACCTTGAGGCATCAATCGACGGTATCGATGAGGATAAGTTCCAAGAGATCGCTAAAGGCGCTAAAGAAGGCTGCCCAGTCTCTAAAGCACTGGCCGGAGTACCCACGATCACACTTGAAGCCAAGTTGGTCTGAAGCGTTTGATGATATGAGCTGGCCGTGTGCCAGCTTTTTTTTGGCTGATTATTTAGGAAGATATCCATGTACACCAGGCAGCGCTGGGGCAAGGGATTCACCTACCGACTTGACGACGGTAGCGTGATCCATGACAAAGACACGCGCGAGTGGATTGAGTCATTGGTGATCCCGCCGGCTTGGCAAGAGGTTGAGATCAGTGAAGACCGCACCGCGGATCGGCTGGTCGAGGGACGTGATGCGGCCGGCCGCAAACAGTATATCTACCACGAAAACTACCGCGCGCGTCGCCAGGCTGCTAAGTACGACCGCATGCTTGAGTTTGCTGAGCGGCTCGAGGTGATGCGCGTCACCACCGGCAAACACCTGCGCAAGCGCAAACTGACTCGTGAAAAAGTACTGGCGTGTATGGTCAGGTTGCTCGACACCGCCTACTTTCGGGTGGGCTCGCTCAAATACGCTAAGCAAAATGGCTCCTATGGACTCACCACGCTTAGGCGTCGCCACCTCGTCTGCGATGGGGAGGAGCTGATCTTTCACTATGACGGTAAATCTGGTCAAGAGCAGGAGCGCTCGGTGGTTGATCGCAAGCTATGCCAGGTGGTTAACGAGCTCTCAGAGCTACCGGGCTATCGGTTGTTCAAATACCAGTCTGAAAGTGGAGAAAAGCACTACGTCGACTCAGACGAGCTTAACGAGTACATATCGCAGATCATGGGCGAGCAGTTTAGTGCTAAAGACTTTAGAACTTGGGGCGGGACGGTGGTTGCCTCAACCACCTTGTCCGAGATGGACTACTGCGATAGCACCGAGGACCAGCAAGCCTGCATCCGCGAGGCCGTCAAAAAGACTGCAGAGCGCTTAGGCAACACGCCAGCCATCGCACGTGAGTCTTATATAGACCCTCGCGTGCTTAGCAGTTTCAGCGAAGGCAAGTCTGCTGCGCAGTTGGACAAGAAGATCAAAGCAAAGGCTATGGAGTATGCGCACCTGAGTGAAGATGAGATCCGAGTGATCTGTTTGTTGAGTGAAGCTGCCTAAGCTGATTTTTACCGGCCAGTCCTCGGTTGCTGACTCAACTATGAACAAGCTTTTGCTAAACTAATTTTTAGGCTGGGATTGATATATCTGGTTACAACTTAACCTAAAAAGGCGGGAACAATGAAACTGAACATGATGCCTCAGTGTAGTTATATAGTCCCATCACTTGATAAAGGAAGCCACACCATGATTAAGCAAGCCACTTTTGCTCTTACCACCGCGATGCTTTGCACCGCTGCTTCTGCTGATTTCAACGACCGTATCGGCACCCAGTATGTAAACCTCGCTGCCGGTGCAAGCATGGTAAGCGACACTGACTTTGAGGCGGGAACTGCGCTTGTACCTTTGACAGTAGACAACGAATACGACACTGGATACGTACTCTCTGCTGAGACCGGCTATAACTTCGGTCAGTTTTACTTTATCGACAACGTAAAATTAGGTCTTGAAGTTGCTTACTCGCAAAACGATATCGATACGCACAGTGCTGGCGGCGCCAACCTAACTGGCCCTACTGGCGAGCTAGACGCTTTTACCTTCATGGCCAACATGAGCCATGAATACGACACGGGTACCAAATTTGTTCCTTACTACGGTTTGGGTGTTGGTATCGCAGCGATCGACGCTAACGACTATGGTGTAAATGCCGTGCCAAACGCACTCGACGATGGCGATGAGTCTTTTGCCTATCAAGTTAACGCTGGTGTGAACTATATGGTTAATCCAGCGCTAGATATGGGTGTTAACTACCGTTATGCCGCAACTTCTGGTATCGAATTGACTGGTGCTGGTGGTACCTCTAGTGACTTTGATTATGAGAGCAACAACTTGACGTTTAACCTTAACTATCGCTACTGAGCGATTGTTAGATCAAACGCCGCTTTAAAGCGGCGTTTTTTTATGGGCAAATGTCAGTGCTGGCTAAATTGACCGCCGCGTTCAGTACTTGTCTTTGTTGCGGCAACTCAATCAGTCATAATCAGTTTTTAGTTTGATCTGGAATCCAATGAGCACTAACCGGGCAGCGAGGGTAAAGTTTTGCGGTTTGACCCGCGAGCAGGATGTGCATGCAGCGATTGACTGCGGTGCTCACGCCGTGGGGCTGGTTTGCTACCCTCCGTCTCCTCGTTATGTGACTCTGGATCAAGCGAGTAAGCTTGCCAGACAAGTTCCTGCTTTTGTGGATTTGGTTGCTTTGGTGGTGGATGTCAGCGAAGAAGATCTTCAGCAAATTGTCGCCAGTTTCTCTCCCGGCTTGATTCAGTTTCACGGATCAGAGACGCCTGATGAGTGCCAAAGACTGGCCTCTGCCGTGAACCGGCGCTGGATCAAAGCGCTTCGGGTTAATTCAGAGCTAGATGTTTCGGCTGAACTCAGTGAGTTTATGAAGGCAGGCGCTAGCAGTGTCCTACTAGATGCTTACCACCCCACGTTGCTCGGCGGTACTGGACACACGCTGGCGCTTGAATCAGTGCCACAACTGGATGCACCTTGGGTGCTCGCTGGCGGACTCAACCCTGACAACGCGCACAAGGCTTATCAGGCTGCGGAGGATTTGGGTTGCTATGCGTTAGACGTCTCAAGCGGAATCGAGAGTGCGCCTGGCATCAAAGATGAAAGGTTGATGCGCCGGTTTATGCAAGCGCTATAGGATTGATGCGAAACGATGTTTTACTTTATTGGGTTCAAAGATGACACGAAAGCCAATGACATTGAGTGCTTAGCACGTTATGTTGGAAGACTAAACTAAGATTTGTACTAGATAGTATCAATATGTTGATCGTGGCGATAAACCGGCCAGCGGCGGCATTTTACTCAAATAAGCGATAGGTGCGATATGAACAAACCCGTTGATTACACCCAGTTTCCCGACCAGCGCGGCCACTTTGGCGTGCATGGCGGCCAGTTTGTTTCTGAAACGCTCATGGCAGCGATCGATGAGTTGTCGGAGCTCTATGAGCGCGTCAAAGACGATCCGGAGTTTCAGCATGAGTTTCACACCGATCTGGCACACTACGTCGGACGGCCGACGCCGCTTTACCACGCCAAGCGACTGAGTGAGCAGTGCGGCGGCGCGCAGATTTACTTTAAGCGTGAAGACTTAAACCACACTGGCGCGCATAAGGTCAACAACACCATCGGGCAGGCGCTCTTGGCTAAGCTCAGCGGTAAGACGCGAATCATCGCGGAAACCGGCGCAGGTCAGCACGGGGTGGCGACTGCGACCATCGCGGCGAGGCTTGGCATGGAGTGCGTCGTATACATGGGCTCTGAGGATGTGAAGCGTCAGGCCATGAACGTGTATCGCATGAGGCTTTTGGGCACCAAAGTGGTGGCGGTGGAAAGCGGCTCTAAAACCTTGAAAGACGCGATGAACGAGGCGATGCGTGATTGGGTCACCAACGTCGACAACACTTACTACATCATCGGTACGGTGGCAGGTCCTCACCCTTATCCGATGCTGGTTCGTGACTTCCAATCAGTGATTGGACGCGAAGCACGCGCGCAGCACTTGCAGATGACCGGCAAGCTGCCTGACTATCTAGTTGCTTGTGTGGGCGGTGGATCAAACGCAATCGGTTTGTTTTATCCCTTCTTGAACGATAAATCAGTCAAGATGATCGGCGTAGAAGCAGCAGGGGATGGGGTTGAAACCGGTCGTCACTCAGCACCGCTCTCTGCTGGGCGAATCGGTGTGCTTCATGGCAACCGCACCTACCTGATGGCAGACGATGACGGGCAAATCCTTGAGACTCACTCGATCTCAGCCGGTCTTGACTATCCAGGCGTCGGCCCCGAGCATAGCTTTTTAAAAGACATGGACCGAGTGCAATACGTTGGCGTGACCGATGAGCAGGCACTGACTGGCTTTCGTGAGTCAACCGAGAAAGAAGGGATCATCCCAGCGCTTGAAACTGCGCATGCGGTCTACCACACGCTTGAGTTAGCTAAGACACTGCCTAAAGATCAAACCATCATCATGAACATGTCGGGTCGCGGCGATAAAGACTTGCTCACGGTTGCTCGAATCGAGGGAATCGAGGTCGCTGGCAGCGGTATGTAACGCTGGCATTTGGTTAAGTGCTGCGCACAACGTTTGGGGCGCGCGGCACTTTACGTGTAAAATGCCACCCTAGCTTAACTGTAAGGCGGCGCATGGCCACTCGACTCGATACGACTCTTCAGGCACTAAAATCTCAAGGCAAAAAGGCGTTGATCCCTTATGTGATGGCCGGTGATTCTGATCCCAGCGTCACGGTTCCGCTGCTACACCGCATGGTTGAGGCGGGCTCAGATATCATCGAGGTGGGCTTGCCTTTTAGTGATCCGATGGCTGATGGACCGGTGATTGCACTGGCTGCTGAGCGTGCTTTAGCGGCGGGCACCAGCACCCGCGGCGCGATCGAGATGATCAAGACCTTCCGCCGCGACAACACGCACACACCGATTGTGGTGATGGGTTATCTCAACGCGATCGAAATAATGGGTTATGACAAGTTTTTGGCGCTCGCCAAAGACGCTGGAGTTGATGGGGTGCTCATGGTTGATTTGCCGCCAGAAGAGGCAGCAGATTTCTCAGCCAAACTGCGCGCTCATGAGATGAACCTGATCTTTTTGATCTCCCCTACAACCAAGCCCGAGCGCACTCGCGCAGTACTTGAGGCGGGTAGTGGTTATATCTACTACGTTTCGCTCAAAGGGGTGACGGGTTCGGCCAACATCAACATAGAGGAAGTCTCCGCTAAGCTGTCTGAACTTAAAGCCAAAACCGATCTGCCAATTTGCGTGGGTTTTGGTATCCGCGATGCGGAGTCTGCTAGCGCCTTGGCCAGTGTTAGTGACGGGGTGATCGTCGGCAGTGCGCTGGTCAAAAACTTTGACATGCACCCCGCTGAACAAGCCTGTGATCAGATCGTTGATCTGCTTGGGCAGATGCGCCAAGCGATGGATGCGTAAGTCATGAACGAAGCTCAGGGATCAGCGCAAAGTTCAAGCTGGCTGCACCGTGAGGTTCCGGGGGTCAAACAGCGTCAGGTTGAAAAACCCATGACGGCGCAAAGTGAACCCAGCGTCTCCTGTTTTAACTGCAACGCGGTGACCACGGTTACTGCGCTCAGGTTCAATCAAAATGTCTGCCCCAGCTGCGATGAGCACTTAGCCATGAGCGCGGCCGAGCGCTTTAACTGGCTGTTCGATCAGATCACTGAGACACTGTATGAGGAGATCGAAGCGGTTGATCCGCTCGGCTTCGTTGATACCAAGCCTTATACCTTAAGGCTTGAGCAGGCGATCGAGAAAACTGGAGCAACTGAAGCTTTGTCGGTTTGCCGCGGCCGGATTGAAGATTTGGAGCTGATCGCTTGCGCTTTTGACTTTGCTTTTTTGGGCGGTTCCATGGGCTCAGTGGTTGGCGATCGGTTTTGCAGGGCGGCTGAGCTTTGCTTATCTACCGGCTTGCCGCTGGTGTGTTTTGCTACCTCTGGCGGCGCCCGCATGCAGGAGGGGCTTTTGTCTCTCATGCAGATGGCGCGCACGGCTGCGGCGATCGAGAGGCTCAAACACGCTGGTATCCCTTACATCGTGGTGCTGACTCACCCGGTTTATGGCGGGGTGACCGCTTCGCTTGCCATGATCGGCGATATCCACTTGGCTGAACCCAAGGCCATGATCGGTTTTGCTGGCAAGCGCGTGATTGAGCAGACGGTTCGCGAAAAACTGGACGAGCCCTTTCAGCGCGCCGAATTTTTGCTGGAACACGGCGTGATCGATCAGGTGGTGCACCGTCATGCCTTAAAAGACACGATTCATCGCCTTTTAGCCAAGCTGTTGCCCCAGAGCTAGGCAAATATGCCAGATGCCCACCCTAGCCAGCCCGGCGAAGCCGCAAGCCTTGAAACTTGGCTTGACTACCTGGGCCAGATTCACAGCTCAGCGATTGATTTGGGGTTAGAGCGAATCCGCCGCGTCGCGGAAGCGCTAAACATCCCAACCACTCCAAACGCTACCGTGTTCACGGTCGCCGGCACCAACGGCAAAGGCTCCACCACCAAGGCGATCAGCGAGCTGTGCATGCAAGCTGGTCAGCGAGTCGGCCTGTATCAATCTCCGCATGTTTATGCGTTCAACGAGCGCATCCAGATCGACGGTGCTCCCGCTGAAGATGGGTTGATCTTAGAAGCAATCAAGGCGGTTGATGCTGCGCGCCTTGAGATTGGTGAGTCGTTGTCATTTTTTGAGACGACGACGCTTGCTGCCTTTTGGGTGTTCATGCAACTTGAGTGCACGGTTTGGGTGCTCGAGGTGGGATTGGGCGGGCGACTCGATGCCACTAATTTGATCAACTGCGATGTCGGCGTGGTCACCAGCATCGCGCTCGATCATGCCGATTGGCTGGGCAGTGATCTTGAGACTATCGGTTTTGAGAAAGCTGGGATCTTGCGCGGCGGTAAGCCTGCGGTGTTAGGTCAGGATCTTACGCGCTCGGTGGCGGATCATGCGGCGCAGATTGGTGCTCAGAGTCTGATTTTTGGTCAGGACTTCGTGGTGCAAAGTGCCGCTGATCACTGGGTTTACTCAAGCCCCGCGCTGACACTCAAGTTACCGCGTCCAAAGCTTGCGCTACAAAATGTCAGTTTGGCACTCACCGCGGTGCTGGCGTCCCATGTGCAGATTGATGCGGGTCAAGTGGTCACTGCCATGAGTGGCATGTCGCTACCAGGCCGCTTTGAGGTTCGTGAGTCTGAAGGGCGCACGTTGATCCTGGATGCGCTACACAATCCGGCAGGTGCGCGCTTTTTTACGGCCCGCATGCGCGAGTGGTTAGCTTCAAAGGCTGGTTCTAAAACCGATCAGCCCTTAAGTTTTGTGTTCTCGATGCTGGCCGATAAAGACATCGAAGGGGTGGTTGGGGAAATCAGCCGTGCCTACCCTGAGGCTAGCTGGTTTGTCGCGCCGATCCAAGATCCTCATGTTCAGGGCCGCGCGGCGAGTTTAGATGCCTTGCGAGCCGTGTTTGATGGGTTGGATGCGGCTGAGGACGGCAAGGGTGGTCTGCGGGTGAAGGTCAGCTACGGTGGGCATTTGGCTGAGGCTTTGGCTCAAGCCGCCGCGCAAACACCTGCGGGTGGTACAATCGTGGTTTGTGGGTCTTTTCATACGCTGCACGAGGCAGAGCAACCAGATGAGAGATGAGATGAGCAAGTGGATCGGCGGGGCAGTGATGCTGATCGGGGCAACCCTGTTGGTGCTTGGGCTGATGCGGTTTTCAGGGCAGCCTGAGGCGACTCAGTCAACCCAGGCTCAGCAGCAGGACAATCTGATTGACGATGAACTGCAGGATGATGTGGCGCAAGAGCAGCAAATTCGGGCGCTTGAGCAGGCGCAGCGTGACCGAGCCACCCGCGAGCAACAAGCACAGATCGCTGAGTTTCAACTGGAGGCAGGCTTAGTTGATATTACTTTAGGGGATGAAGATCAGGGGGCAGCTGCTCAAGTGTCACAAAGTGGCAGCCAATCCGGTCTGATCGCTGAAGCCGGGCAGGGGTCTGTTGCCGGTACAGATAGGGCGGTTGAGGGCTCGCAGGGTTTAACTGCTGACAGTTCAGCTCAAACTCAGGAAACGCCAGCTGTTTCAAGCGATGCAGATGCTCTGAGTGCGGCTGTCAATCGGTTGGCTCAGGCGCGCCGTGCACCTGCTGAAGGCGGGAGTCAGGTATACAGCGTGCAGGCTAGCCTAGCTCCTACCATGTCGCAGGCCCAGCAGTTAGCAGCACGCCTCAAATCCAAAGGCTATGCAGTGGCGCTGAGTCAAACCGACAGCGGGGTCAGAGTGCTCGTTGGCCCTGAAAAAAACAAAGCTTCAGCGCTGGCACTCAAAGACGTGATTAATGCTGAGCCTGAATTGAGGGTCAATGGCGCTTGGGTAAACCGAGTCAGCAGAGGACTATTTAAAGCTGAATCAGCCACTAAGCCCGCTTCAAGCTCAACGACTACTAAAACACCAAGCCCTGCCGCGACTAAAGCACCTGCGGCAGATACGCAGGCATCGGTTGCTGCCGCAAAAGCTGCCCCTGCTAAGCCTGCTGATAACGCCGCATCGGTCGATAGAAGCACTGGCGCGGTGATCAGTAAATCTAAACCGCTGAACAATTACCGCGTTCAAGTGGCTCTGGCGGCTGATCAGGCGCGTGCCGATGAGCTGGTTGCTCGGCTCAATCTAAATGGGTTTAGTGCATCGTCTGCCCCAGAGGGTCCCGGCGTCCGCGTCACGGTTGGCGGTAACTTTACTCAGTCACAGGCAGCCAGTATCCAGCGTCAGATTAACCAAAACGCTGAGCTGGGTGTTAGCGGGGCTTGGATTCGGGCTGATTGAACTCACGTATGAGCGCAGCGCCAGCATGGGGTGGGGATCTTGTTGATCTCTCGCCTCTGGCAATCAAGCCCAGTGAGTGCGAGTGGTCCCAGTCGCCCTTTGGATAGTCAGGCCTTCTACAGCTCAACTTGTGACTTAACGCTCGCCCGCACCTCCTCTTAACTCTTTGTCGATAGCCTGATTAACTTCTTATGATCATTGCCGGTCTGTTCGGTTTTTTGCTTGCTGCTGCCCTGCTGGCGCTTCTGCTGCGCAACCGGCCAGCGCCGCACGAGTTGGATTTGCCATGGCCGTATCGGCCAATGCCGATCATGACGGAGTCTGAAGTGCGCTTTTATCAGTTGCTCAAAGACGCGCTACCCGATGCGATGATCTTGACTCAGGTGCAGATCTCCCGTTTGGTTGAGGTGCCTATCGATGAGCTGGGCGGAGCAGCCTCAGCGCGTTGGCGCTCTCGCGTAGCCCAGCTTTCGGCAGATTACGTGCTCGTGGATGCTGACTGCCGCACGGTACTTGCGGTAATTGAGCTGGATGACTGGAGTCACGCAGCTGTCTCTTATACACATCTCCGAGCCCACGAGACGGACTCCTATCTCGT
>OJDZ01000237.1_pt1 | contig 35721 bp, 26 predicted proteins | sample 1592981 | NCBI WGS metagenome assembly OJDZ01 (sample SAMN05416851, study PRJEB24817) | seawater metagenome | isolation source: Sea water | place: Canada:Atlantic | collected 2013-07
CGAGATAGGAGTCCGTCTCGTGGGCTCGGAGATGTGTATAAGAGACAGCTGTAAACCTGCTTCACCCACTGCTAAGTTTTGCTGTTTGGAGTTGATGTCAAAGAAGCACCAGCCGCTTTGGTTGGTGGGCATCTGCAGTTCAGCCATGACCGAGCTTAGCTCAGGTAAGCGCTCAGTGTAGCCGCCCTGTTTTTTGCCGAGCCATCCAAAGCTCACCAGCAGCAAGGCGATCACCAAAAAACCAATCATGAGGTCGCGGCCTGGAATGCGGGGCGAGCGGCAGGGGGTCTCGATGAAGGTGCGCGTGAGCTGAGCCAGCACCAGAGTCAGTGCAGAAAGCACTCCAAACACCCACAGCGCTGGTTCACCTAGCACGATCCGTGCAAAGGCAAACAGGGGCTGGTGCCACAGATAAGCGCTGTAACTGATCAAGCCGACCCAGACAACTGGCTTCAAGCTCAGCAGTCGCCCAACCTGAGTGCTGGGCGAGCTAAACCCGATAATCAGCGCAGCTCCAAGGGTGGGCAGCAACATGGGCAGACCCGGCGTCTTGGTGGTCTCGTCAAAGACAAAGACCGACACCCCGATCATCGCGAGCCCTAGCCAGCCTAGCCACTCACTCAACCTAGGCTCGGACTTCAAGGGCTTGAGTCCTGGTAAACCCAGTGCCAGTAGGCTGCCCACCAACAGCTCCCAAGCCCTAGTGTGCAACATGAAAAAAGCCGTATCCGGATCACGGCCAACCTCAACCAGCGCGAAGCTCAAACTGATCAAAAATAACCCGCTTAAGAGCGCGAGTATGGTTTTCGTCCTAAAGCGCTTAACCAGCAGCAGCAATAGCGGAAACAATAGGTAGAACTGCTCCTCAACCGCCAAACTCCAGGTGTGCAGCAGGGGCTTTAACTCTGAGGCGGTCCTGAAGTAGTCGCTCTGGTCTTTAAAGGTGAAGTTGGATGAGAAAGTGGCCACCCCGATCAGGCTCTCACAGAGCTCCTTCATCTGTATGGGGCCAAGGGTGAGCCAAGCGACAGGCAAGCAGCAAAATGTCACTAGGTAGAGAGCCGGTAAGATACGCCGCGCTCGCCGCTCGTAAAAGTGGCTCAAGCTAAAGCGCTGTTTAACCAAATCGGCATAGATGATGCTGGTGATCAGGTAGCCACTGATCACAAAAAAGATATCGACCCCAACAAACCCACCGCTGAAACCGGCAAAACCTGCATGAAACAGGATCACCGGCAACACAGCCAGCGCTCTGAGTCCGTCTATCTCGGGACGATAGTTCATGTCAGGTTAATGAGGGTGGGTAAAGGCGGGAGACTAATTTTTCGTGGAATTGAATCAAAAGGTGGTAAGCGAGGACATTTCGCCCCCACTTAACCAACCCTCACTCCCACTCAATCGTCGCTGGCGGCTTACTTGATACGTCATAAGTCACGCGGGACACCTCTTTGATTTCGTTCATGATCCGGTTCGATACCGTCTCGATCAGATCGTAGGGGAGGTGGGCAAAGCGCGCGGTCATAAAGTCGATGGTCTCAACTGCCCGCAGCGCGATCACCCAAGCGTAGCGGCGGCCATCGCCGACCACACCGACCGACTTGACCGGCTGGAACACGGCAAACGCCTGCGCGGTTTTGTCGTACCAGTCAAAAGCGCGCAGCTCCTGCATGAAGATATCATCGGCACGCCTTAAGATATCGGCGTATTCTTTTTTGACTTCCCCCAAGATCCGCACGCCAAGCCCCGGCCCTGGAAATGGATGACGGTAGATCATATCGCGCGGGAGTCCCAGCGCCACACCCAATTTGCGTACTTCATCCTTAAACAGATCACGCAGTGGCTCGACCAGATCAAAGTCCAGATCGTCCGGCAGGCCGCCGACGTTATGGTGCGACTTGATCACATGCGCTTTGCCTTGGTGAGACTTGGCCGACTCGATCACGTCGGGGTAGATCGTGCCTTGGGCTAGCCACTTCACTTTTTTGCCGTCTGAGCCTTTTGAGACATCGCGTGCGGCTTGAGCGAACACATCGATAAAGGTTTTACCGATTGCCTTGCGCTTATCCTCAGGGTCGCTAAGTCCCGCTAAAGCCCCCAAGAACTGATCCTCGGCGTCGACACGGATCACCTTGACCCCGAGGTTCTTGGCAAAGATCCGCATGACATCGTCGCCCTCATTTAGACGCAGCAGGCCATTGTCGACAAACACGCAGGTCAACTGATCCCCGATCGCCTCATGCAAGAGCGCCGCCACCACCGAGGAGTCCACCCCGCCTGACAAGCCCAAAAGCACTTGATCATTGCCGATTTGCTCGCGCATCTGCTGCACGCGCAGCTCGATGATGTTTTCTGAGTTCCACGCGTGACCTAGCCCGCAGATCTCATGGACAAAGCGCCCGATCAGCGCCTCACCCTGAGGAGTGTGGGTGACTTCGGGGTGAAACTGCAGACCGTACAAGTGATCGGACTCGCGGCTCATCGCGGCGATGGGGCAACTTGGCGTCGCAGCGCTCACTTCAAACCCGGCCGGCAGCTCAACCACTTTATCGCCGTGGCTCATCCAGACATCGAGGTTAGGCTCGATTGACAGCCCGCTCAGCAGCGCCCCGCCTTTGACCTCGATCTTGGCTGCCCCGAACTCGTGTACGTCGCTCGCTTGCACTTGACCGCCGAAGTGCGAGGCCATGGCCTGCATGCCGTAGCAGATCCCTAAAACAGGGATACCCAGCCCAAAGACCGCTGCGTTGATCTTGGGGGCGTCGCTTGCGTGCACGCTCTCTGGCCCGCCCGATAGGATTACCCCGTCCGCCTCAAACTCGCTGATCCTTGAGGTCTCGATGTCCCAGGGGTACATCTCGCAAAACACGCCGGCTTCGCGCACCCGGCGCGCGATCAGCTGTGAGTACTGCGAGCCAAAATCCAGGATCAAGATGCGTTCAGATTTTATAGTGGGGGTGGCGGTTTGGGTCACGTTAACTCTCACGGGCAAGGGTGAGCGTATTGTAGCAAAGCAGGCTGACTCAGGGTTAAACCGGCGAGTGCTTTAGCAAAATGCCGCCACTAGCAAATCCCCTCAAGCCTTCGCGCTCAGTTTTTCAAACAGGCGTCCGTGCAGGCAGCCTGCGTGCGCCACTTTTACTGTGTTTGCTGGCGCAGCCTCAGCACCGTCCGCGGTTTTGTTGCGCTCGTAGCGAACCCAAGCTTTTTCATGAAAGAAAAACACCACGGTATTGATCGCCGGTTCAATCAGCGCCATGAGGCCGCCGATCAACAAACTACCAGTCAGCAGGTATGCCACCGAAAAGGCGACGGTGAAGTGCAGTGCGGCAAAGGTTAGTGTCTTGGTCATCTGGGTATCGTCATCGGTTACTGGATAAACAGATGATAACGATTATCATTTAATTAATACAGCGATCAGCTCAGGGTTATCTTGAAACCATGATTAAGTAAAACCGATCAATTTCCCTGATCCGGTGGCATTTGATTAAATACAGGCGTAAAAAAACCGGAACTCGTCCGGCTAATCAGCGCGTAAAACTCAGTGTTTGCGCTGTTTTTCGTACAAAAACTCAAGCACCGAGGAGCGCATGCGGTTGTACTCAGGATCGTTAGCCAGCGCCACGCGGTTGCGCGGACGCGGCAGGGTGATCTCAAGGATCTCCCCGATCGTCGCGTCGGGGCCGTTGGTGAGCATGACGATCCGATCGGACAAAAGCACTGCCTCATCGACGTCGTGGGTAATCATGATCACGGTGTTGTTGAGCTCCGCCTGGATCTCCATGAGCGAGTCCTGCATGTGCGCGCGGGTCAGGGCGTCGAGCGCGCCAAAGGGTTCATCCATGAGCAGCACTTCTGGCTGCATGGCAAGCGCGCGGGCGATACCGACGCGCTGCTTCATACCGCCTGAGATCTCATCGGGGCGTTTATGCATGGCGTGGTCCATGTGCACCAGTTTTAAGTTGTGCTCGCACCACTCTTTGATCTCAGACTTGCTTTTCTTGCCCTTAAACACTTGTTTCACCGCGATCTCGACGTTCTCGTAAGCGGTCAGCCACGGCAGCAGTGAGTGATTTTGAAACACGATCGCGCGGTCGGGCCCCGGCTCGTGCACTTCTTTGGTGCCGAGGATCACCCCGCCGCTGGTGGCCTGATACAGACCTGCGACGATGTTTAGGATTGTGGACTTGCCGCAGCCAGAGTGACCGATAAAGGAGACAAACTCGCCTTTATTGATGTTCAGATTGATGTTGTTCAGTGCCTTAAACACGCCCTTGGGGGTGGCAAAGTGCATGTCGACGCCAGTGATTTGCAGTAGTGCGCTCATGGTGTGTCCTTAAAAGTTAGAAAAATGTCATCCCTCTATGTCTCTTGAGTGGTTTTGGTGCAGTCGTGATTAGCTCGATCTGCACCTCATCCACGCGTGATCTTAGGGTTGGCTTAAACTTAAGTCGTCGCGGCGTTTTTCTCCCACGACACTTTGTTTTGCAGCAGCAGCATGATCCGATCCAAGATAAAACCGATGATGCCGATCACCAGCACCGCCACCATGATCCGGGCGAGGGAGTTTGAGCTGCCGTTTTGGAATTCATCCCAGACGAACTTGCCAAGCCCGGGGCTTTGCGCGAGCATCTCGGCGGCGATCAGCACCATCCAGGCGATGCCCAGTGACAAGCGCATGCCGGTAAAGATCATCGGGATCGCTGATGGGATCACCACTTTAGTGACAAAGGGAAGCGTTGGTAGGCGGATGACGCGGGCGACATTTTTCAAATCTTCTGGCACCGATGCCACGCCCACCGCGGTGTTGATCAGCATGGGCCACAGGCAGCATAGCGTCACGGTGAACATGGAATTCAAGAAAGCTTTGGGCACCAGCGGGTCGTCGCTCACGTAAACCGCGCTGACCACCATGGTGATCAAGGGCAGCCAGGCCAAGGGCGACACCGGGCGAAAGATCTGGATGATCGGGTTGATCGCCATGCGCAGCCCTGAGTTGATGCCGAGCGCGATCCCCAGCGGCACTGCGATCAGCGCCGCCAGCAAGAACCCGCAAAGCACCGTGATCAGGCTGGTGACGATCTGATCAAAAAATGTCTCTTTGCCAGTGTAGGCGCGCTCGACCGGCACATAATCAGGGTTTGAAATTAGCCGGGCTTTGGTGCGCTCTTCTTGGCGAAAGTAGAAGTCGTCAGCTTTGGCGCGCTCAGCGCGGTGTTCGGTGATCAAGGATCCTGCCTGATCAAGGGTTTGGGCGGGCCCGGGAAACTTGCCAAGCGAGGTGTCGATCTGAGTGGCTGTACCGGCCCATAAAAGTAAAAAGACTATCACACCAACGATGGGCAAGACGATGCTCATGGTTCGGGTGGATAAGAGTCCGGCCTTGAATCGGGCGGTGAGGGTGGTGTCCGTATCAGCGGTGAGTCCCATCATGGCTCCTGAAGTTGAGTGGAGATGGGTTTAGGCGCTTGCCTAAACCGAGGCAAAAGGGGTTAAACCCAGCAGAGCCGCAGTTAAGCGGCTCCGTGAGTGAGCTCGGCTCGATTATTGATAACCGATCGAGAACTTTTTCAAGTAAGCGTTAGGTGCTGAACCGTCAAAACTGATCCCGTCGATGAACTCGCTTTGCTCAGGCTTGAAACCGGTTTCGGTTTTTAGATCCGGAAACTCGCTAGCCTCAAACATACCGGTATCGATGAGTGACTGTGCTGCGGTCGCATAGATGTCAGGGCGATAAACTTGAGCTGCAGTTTCTTTGTACCAGCTGTCTGGCTTGGTTTCGCTGATCTGACCCCAGCGGCGCATCTGAGTTAGGTACCAGATCGCGTCTGAGTAGTAGGGGTAGGTGGCGTTGTAGCGGAAGAACACGTTGAAGTCAGGGACTTCGCGCTTATCGCCTTTTTCATACTCAAAGGTGCCGGTCATGGAGTTGGCGATCACCTCTTGATCTGCGCCGACATACTCAGGGCGAGACAGGATCTCAACGGCCTCCATGCGGTTTGCGTTGTTGCCCTCGTCTAACCAGCGCGCGGCGCGGATCAGAGCGCGGGTTAGGCGCGCGGTGGTGGCGGGGTTGGCTTCAGCAAACTCTTTGGTGATACCAAAGACTTTTTCGGGGTTATTTTTCCAGATCTCATAATCGGTGATCACCGGCACGCCGATGCCTTTAAATACAGCCTGCTGGTTCCAAGGCTCGCCCACACAGTAACCGTCGATGGTGCCTGACTCCATGGTGGCTGGCATCTGCGGCGGCGGAGTCACTGAGAGCAGCACGTCAGCTTTGAGCGTGCCTGAGCTGTCGCCTTTATCAGGTGCGTAGTAACCGGGATTTAGACCACCAGCTGCCAGCCAGTAGCGAAGTTCATAGTTGTGTGTGGAAACCGGAAACACCATGCCCATCTTGAAAGCTTTACCTTCAGACTTGTACTTTTCCACTACTGGTTTAAGCGCTGAGGCGCTGATCGGGTGAACCGGCTTGCCATCGGCACCTTTGGGTATGTTGGTTTTCATGTCGGCCCAAACCGCGTTTGAGACGGTGATCCCGTTGCCATTTAGGTCCATAGAAAACGGGGTGATGATGTCCGCTTTGGTGCCATAACCGATGGTGGCGGCCAAAGGCTGACCGGCGAGCATGTGCGCGCCGTCCAACGTTCCGTCGATCACACCGTTAAGCAGTACTTTCCAGTTGGCTTGAGCAGCCAAGGTGACAAACAGGCCTTCGTCTTCAAAGTAGCCTTTCTCGTAAGCGATGGCGAGCGGGGCCATGTCGGTCAATTTGATGAAACCAAAGGTCAACTCCGCTTTTTCCGCTTTAGGCAAACTGCTGTCGAGCTTGGCGAGCATGTCGGCACCGGGAGCACTTGCGGTTTTAGCAGCTGGCTCAGTTTCTGCAGTTTTTTCTGGTTTTTTGCTGCAGCCTGCGATGCTAAGGGTGAGCGCGCACAGACTGAGCGCCGCGTATTTGGAGAGTGTGGTCAATGGTGGCTCCTGGGGTTATTTGATTAATCCCAAGCAATTCACGTGCCAACCAGAAGATAAGGTGGTTTATATGAGCCTTTTTATTAATTTATGTTTTTGGCCAGTTGAGCCATCAGCACTTAATCCTGACTTGATCGTGCTTGGCTGATACGCGCCCAGTTGATTTGATCAGTTGCTCTTTAGCGGTGCAGCACTGTGCTCGCCGCGGGCGTCTATGGCGAGGGAGCTGACGCCTCGCCACCAAGGGTAAGTGCTTGATCCAAACTCAACCGCCTGACCGATCTGAGGTGTCAGGGTGCTGAGGTTCGCCTCTGCTGCAGCAAGGCAGAACCACTCAACCGGCTCATCCCAAGCATGCGCGGCCAGCGCAAACGCGCCCCAGTGGATCGGCAAAGCGGCGTCTGCTTTGACATCCAGCGCCGCTTGCACGCTTTGGCTTGGCAGCATGTGGTGGGTTGGCCAAAGCGAGTGGTACTGACCGCACTCGATCATGGCCAGATCAAACGGACCCAAGCGCTCGCCAATTTGAGCAAAATGCCCACCATAGCCGCTATCTCCGCTAAAGAAGACATTTGAATCACTGCTTTGCACCGCAAACCCGCCCCATAGCGAGCTTTTTTGATGGATGATCGAGCGACCTGAGCTGTGATGCGCGGGGGTCAGCGTCACTTTCAATGCTCCGATGTGAGTTTGTTGCCACCAATCCAGCTCAGTGATCTTGGTGGGTTTCACGCCAAATCGGATCAGGTGCGCGCCCACCCCAAGCGGGACGACATAATGTTTAAATCGATGGTCAAAGCGGCGGATGGTGGCAAAGTCGAGGTGGTCGTAGTGGTCGTGGCTGATCAGCACGACATCGATGCAGGGGAGCTGAGCGAGGTTAGGGATCAGTGATCCAGCAAAGCGCCGTGCAAAAGGCTTAAAAGGAGAGGCGTGGGCTCCAAACACTGGGTCAAAGAGCACGCGCTGCTTCTCGGTACTCATGAGCACGCTTGAGTGGCCTAGCCAAGTGAGCTTTGGCTGGGCTTTTCGGTTGATTTGAGCAGGCTTGGCATGGCCAAAGTCGGCGGCTAGGGCGCTGAGCTTAGGTGGCCTTGCGAGGCTGTGACGACCCAGTACACCTTTTATCATGCGCTGAAGGCGTGGTTGAGTGTTGTGCTGATGAGCAGATAAGTTGTGAAAGCGGCCAGCGAAGAAGTGATCGGAGTCTTTCGGCAGGGGTTTAGGACGGCCGGGTTGTTGGCGCCAAGGGGTTAAGTTGCCAAATTTGGGGCTGGTGATCGAGTGCACCCAAAGTGCTAAAACCAGTAACCCCAATACAACCATGAAACCAAGCGCGGCAATCAATACCCTTTACCTGTGATTAACAGAACACACAGATCAGATTAAGGGTCTTAAGTGACATGAGGCTTACGGATTGTTGACAGCTATGTGACACCTGAGCTCAAGATGCCTCAAGTCTTGACTGACTCGAGTTAGCCGCTGCTGATCATAGGTTCAAACCTTCACGAGCCAGTCTTGATATCAGTCCACCACGGGGTTTGCGGCAGCGGCTCGGACAGATCAAAGGTAGTGCCGATCTGCGGGGTCAGCACCTCAGTACTGCCTTTGACTTCCAGCAATTTGACGACGGGTTCTGCCCAGCCATGAGAAGACAGAGCAAAACCACCCCAGTGAATCGGCAAGAGTCTCGCGGCTTTGACGTCTTGTGCGGCTTGGTAGGTGCGCTCAGGCAGCATGTGATAGGTGGGGAAGGCAGTGTTGTACTGGCCGCATTCAATCATCGCAACATCAAAGGGGCCCAGGCGATCGCCAATTTCTTTGAAGTGCGGGGTATAGGCGGAATCGCCGCTAAAGAAGACATTTTGGGTGCTTGAGCGGACAGCAAACCCGCCCCAAAGTGTCGACTTTGAGCCCTCCAGTGTGCGACCCGATGAGTGAAAAGCCGGAGTCAGGGTGATATCTAGCCCTTCAAGATCAGTACTTTGCCACCAGTTCAGCTCAGTGATGCGATTGGGCGCGACGCCCCACTGGGCCAAGTGCTCGCCTACGCCAAGCGGAACGATGTAATGACCGACGATCGAGTCAATTTGCTTGATGGTGTCGTAATCTAAGTGGTCATAGTGATCGTGAGTGATCAGCACGGCATCGACTTTGGGAAGATCAAACACACCCTTGGGAAGTGACCCAGCAAAGCGCTTTACTAGCCAGCTAAACGGAGAGGCGTGATCCGAGAACACTGGATCAATGAGTAAGGTTTTGCTGCCTTGCCTGAGCAATAGGCTGGAGTGAGACAGCCAAGTGATAGCAAAGTCGCTTTGGGTGGCAAGAGGTATGTCCAAAGGCCTTGCAGCCAAACTTTGGTCAGGGTTGGTCTCATCGGAACGTGCTACTAGGTTCCACAGGGTTCGGATCAACTTTGGTGGATTTGAAGCATCTGGGGTTTCATAGGTGTTGATGAAGTGGTTTATATCTTCATCGCCATAGTTGGACAGAGTGGTGAAACCGCGAGCCTCAGCGTCAACCTCCGCGCCAAACTGTGGAGCTTGTTTGCTGTAAATCCAAAAAGCCACCGCCACGATCGCTAGCGTCAAAGCGATCGACCCTACCGCGAACCCCGCTATCTTGAGCAGTTTTTGGGTGAGACTTTTTCGCTTGTCGGTTTTTGGCACTGTGGCGGTATCCTTACCTTTTTGTGGGTTTATGGCTGGGCTTCAACCAAATCGTCCATGGTGACTTTTAGCCACCAAGGGTACTGGGGTTTGTCGGCAGGCGCGTTAAACGTGCGTCCAATCTCAGGGGTGATGATCTCAGGCATAGAAACTCCTAGCTCAACCTTCGAGGCCAGCGCTTTTTCTCTGGCAGCCATGAGCCGCTCTGGCGGCTGATTCCATGGGTGGGTCGAGAGCACAAACCCGCCCCAGTGAATCGGCAGCATCTGCTTTGCCTTCAAATCTACCGCGGCCTGATAGGACTGCTCCGGCAGCATGTGGTGCTTGAGCCAAAGCTCGTTGTACTGACCATCTTCAATCAGCGCCAGATCAAACGGCCCCAAGCGCTCGCCAATTCGAGCAAAATGCCCACCATAGCCAGTATCCCCGCTAAAGAACAGTTTTCGCGTCTGACCCAGCACCGCAAACCCACCCCACAAGGTCGACTTTTGATTGCCTAGCGTGCGGCCAGAGCTGTGCAGTGACGGGGTCAGCACGATATCCAGACCCTTGATCTGCACCTGATCCCACCAGTTAAGCTCGGTGATCTTGTTGGGGTCAACGCCCCACCCGCGCAAGTGGGCGCCTAAGCCCAGCGGGACGACATAGTGCCCGATACGGCTATCGAAGCGCTTGATCGAGCCATAATCTAAGTGGTCATAGTGATCGTGAGAGATCATGACCACATCGACCGCTGGCAACTCATCGATGTTGTCTGGCAACGACCCCTCGAAGCGCTCAATCACGCCGGGGATCGGAGATGCGTACTTGCCAAACATCGGATCAAATAACAGGCTCACCCCATCCATGCTGGCTAGGGCTGCTGAGTGACCCAGCCAAGTCACGCGGATTTGATCGGTGGCGTTAGCAGGATCAGCGGCGATCGCCCGCGCAAAATCAACTGAGTTAGCGCCAAGCGATGCGGGCGGCTTGACGTTTTCTGCGCTGCGCGTGGCCACACCCCACAGCCGCTTCCACCTATCGCGATCGCGGGTCCGAGAGTCGGTGGTTTCCTCTGGTTCTTCCACCCCGTCAAGGTTAACAAAGTGATCACCATCGTGGTTTTCTAAACTCTGATAAGTCTTGAGCTGATCCTCACTTGGGGTAGCGCCAGTTTGCGGGGAAAACTTAAGGTAGAGCCATAGCCCAGCTACTGCGATGAGAGCGATCACCACCAAAGCGACGATCAGTTTAAGCAGCAGTTTTGAAAAACTTTTGAGCATGTATGGTTGAGCCTCGTTAGATGTTCGCAAGCGACGTGACAAATTTTAGTTTTTAAAAAAGGACGCTTAAGCGTCCTTTTTAATCATACAGGGCAAACCGTAGCTTGCCCGGCATAATCAGACTTTGCGTGACACAAACGCCACGATAGCCAAGATGATGGCAATCACGATGAAGATATAAGCAAAGTTGGCTGACAGACCGGCAACGCCGCCAAAACCCAGTAAACTTGCGATCAGTGCGATCACTGCAAAAATAATAGCCCAACGAAACATGGTGTTTCTCCTGTATTGTAAATTGTTGGCAGTTACTTACTGTTACTGCTCTACCTGCCATTTAACGAAATCTCATCTGATTTATCTGTGAGCACGCAGTAGCGGATTTAACAGGTTTTAGTTATCAAGGTAACTCAGTTGTTTCAAAAAGCTCATCGACACTGATTGCTCAGGGTTACAAGTTTCCTTAGGTAAGTGCTTTTTGGTGACGCCAGCTCAATTTAAGGGCGCTGCCTGATTAAAGGCTCAAATTGAAAATATAAAAAAACGGATCAACTCCGAGAAGCTGATCCGCTGACATTTGACTCAAAATGCCCACCTTAGTTAGTCCGGCGCGTGATTGGGTTTCCAGCGCAAACTAAAGATATCGTCACGGCGATCGGTTAGGTTTCTAACCGACCCTTCAGCGCGAACGTGACGCAGTTTTTTCATGTCCAGATCACTGAAAAAGATCATCTCGGTGTTTGGCGTGGTTTCCGCCATGATCGCGTCATGCGGAAACACAAAGTCAGAGGGCGAGAACACTGCGCTTTGGGCGTACTGGATGTCGAGCGACTCAACCTGAGGTAAGTTACCCACCGATCCGCAAATCATCACGTAGCACTCGTTTTCAATCGCACGGGCTTGCGCGCAGTGGCGAACCCTGAGGTAGGCGTTTTTGGTGTCGGTCCAAAAAGGCACGAACAAGATGTCCATGTCATCAAGTGCCATGAGGCGGCTAAGCTCGGGGAACTCCACGTCATAGCAAATCAGCACGCCGATCCGACCCGAATCCGTGTCGAACACCCGAACCTTGTCACCGCCCTGGATCACCCAGGCATTTTTCTCATGCGGAGTGATATGCACTTTGAGCTGCTCTTCAACCGTGCCGTCGCGGCGGCAAAGGTAAGTGGCGTTATAAAGTGTCTCATCGCGCAGCATCGGCATGGAGCCGGCGACGATGTTGATGTTGTAACTCACCGCCATGTGACTCATCTCGCTGACCATGCGCTCGGTGTAATCGGCCAAAAAGCGGATCGCGATGTTCTGATCGGTAGAGTCACACAGTCCCATGAGCGCTGCATTGAAAAACTCTGGCAGCACCGCAAAGTCGGAGTTGTAATCAGCCAGCACATCGACAAAGTACTCGACCTGCTGCAAGAGCTCCTCAATCGAGCTCACTTCGCGCATTTGCCACTGGATACCGCCCACCCGAACCAAGGACTTGACGTTGCTCGGTTTGAAGGACTGAATCTCAAAGTGGATGTTTGACCACTCAAGTAGCGCCGCATAGCCTTTGGACTTTTCATCTTCAGGCAAATACTTGTGCAGTACGCGCTTCACTACAAAGCCGTTTGCTAGTTGAAATGACAGCGTCGGATCATAAATCTCGCGTGCGGTGACTTGCTCGATGTACTCTTCAGGCGTCATCTCACCAGCTTTAGAGAAACCTGGCAGGCGTCCGCCGGTCAGCATGCCGCGCAGATTAAGCTGGCGAGCCAGCTCTTTACGAGCGTCATAAAGCCTTCGCCCCAGACGGTGCCCGCGATACTCAGGGTCGATCAAAGCGTCAAGGCCGTAAAGCGCGTCGCCCTCATCGTCGTTGATCAAAGTTTCACGTGCACCGATCAGATCGTCGTATGTGTGCGGGTTACTGAAGCGCTTGTAGTCCACTTTCACGGTGAGCGCCATGCCGATCAGGCGCTCGTGATCAATCAGCACCAACTGCCCATCAGGGAAGTCTTTGATGAGTTTGGAGATGGTGTGTTTTTCCCAAGCCCCGCCCAAATCGCCAAAGACTTTATCCATCAGCTCTTTGATCTGAGGGTAGTCTTTTAGGGACATGCGGCGGATTTTAAGGTGAAATTCTTCTAACATGAGCGGCCTCGGCGCAAAACTGGGCGGTATTATCGCTCTGCCGCGCTTGAAGATAAATGCCAAAACTGTAAGCCCATACAGGGGTTAGCGCTCAGCGCTGATCTTTGTCTGATTAAAGATCTAAAAAAACCCAGCACATCGGCTGGGTTTTAATGATTTTTATACAATGCCTACCATGGCGGGCATTTGGCTATAGCTTAGTTGGCACCGGGTTTGTTGGTTTGGCCAGGCTTCCAGACGTCGTCGTAGAAGTCTTTTTTCACGGCTTCGACTTGGATGATGAGCTTAACGTTATCCATCGCAGCGACGTCTGAGTATTTGTCGATGCCATAGTCCGAGCGCTTGATGTTGGTGCTCAGATCACCGCCGCAAACTCGAGAACCTTTGAACAAGGGTGAGTCATAGCAGTTGAAGCGAACCACGTCTAGGGTGACCGGACGCTCAACCCCTTTGATCTTAAGCTTGCCATCGATACTCATCAGACGAGTCTGACCGGTAGCTGGATCGACCACGGTGTTCCAAGTGGTTGAGTTAAAAAAGATGCTGGGATACTTAGCTGCGTCAAAAAAGTCAGCCGAGAGCAAGTGCTCGTCAAACTTCTCGATACCGGTTTCAAGTTTGGCCACGGGGATCGTTAGACCCACAAACCCTTGCTTGGTGGTTTCATCGAACGTGGCGACGCCGGTGATGTTGGTAAATGCACCCATGTTGGTGCTGGTGCCAAAGTGATCAACAGCAAAGCGGGCGTTGGTGTGGTTTTCATCGATTTTCCACTCTGCAGCAAAAGCGGTACTAGACAGAGCCAATACTGCAGCAGACGCACAAAGCTTCTTGATCATAGGGGTAGAAATGAGTCGCATAAATTTATCCTTAAATTCTGAATAGATACCCTAAAATAGCTAGGCCAATAACAGAATGGGTGTTTTGTTAGGGTTATATGTCTGACAGAGCTCCGCGCTGGTATACAAAGCAGCTTTAGGCAAAATGTCTTCCAGGATTGAGTCTGGCCAAGGCGTCAAGTTATGAGGTCGATTTGGGCGTAAGCTTAAGCAAGCGTGCCTCTGATCCATCCTCAAGCACCCAAAGTGCGCCATCGGCTCCGGTTTCCACTTCGCGAACCCGAGAGCCCCACTCGTAGCGCTGTTTTTCCTGAGTGTCACTCATGCTCACTTCGATGAGTGCTTGACTTGAGAGCCCGCCGATAAAGGCGCTGCCCTGCCAATCTTTGATTGCGCCTTGATAGATACTAAAGCCTGCCGGTGAAATCGCTGGGACCCAAAACACTTTGGGTTTTTCAAATTCTGGGCGAGTGCTGTGATCCGGTATGGGCACGCCCGAGTAGTTATCGCCGTTTGAAACTACTGGCCAGCCGTAGTTTTCGCCAGCCAAGATTCGGTTAAGCTCATCGCCATGGCGAGGTCCCATCTCGTGAGACCACAAAGATCCTGATGCATCAAAGTCTATGCCCAACAGGTTGCGGTGACCCATGCTATAAAACTGACGTGCCACATCGCCTTTGTCTTGCCAAGGGTTGTCGCTTGGGACACTGCCGTCCGTTTTCAGGCGAATCACTTTACCCAGATTGCCGGTGAAGTTTTGTGCTGGGGTTTGTTCCTGACGGTCACCTGAGGTGATGAAGACATATCCTGCGTGTTCGGTTCCAGCAGGACCAACAGCAATCCGGTGAGAGTAGTGACCCTGACCACTCATGAGCGGTGTTTGCTCCCAAATCTTTTGAATCTGAGTTAATTTGGGCTGCTCGCCCGTTTCAAGCTTGGCTTTGATCACCACCGCGCCATATTTGCCGCCGCTTGATTGGATATAGGAGAGCCAGATCAGCGAGTTTTGAGCGAAATCCGGATCAACCACGACATCGCCTAAACCGCCCTGACCGCCATAAGCGACTTTAGGCGTGCCGCTGACGGTGAGTTTTTCTCCTGCTTGCGGGCCGCTGAGCTTAAGCAGCTCAAGCTCTCCGGTTTTTTGCGTCACCAGCAAATCACCGCTCGGTAAAAAGCTCATGGCCCATGGTTCTGATAAACTGCTCACAGGCTGAGCAATAAGCTGAGATCCTTTGTCTGACTCGATGTCAAAAGTGGGTTGGCTGGAGATCGAGCTCACATCTGAGGGGCTTGATTGCAAAGCGGTTTGGACAGCTCCTGATTCTCCCCCAGCCCCCATGCTGGGATTGGCGGTGCCGTCTGAGCAGGCTGCAGATAGCAGCGCCGTGCACAACAGGGCTAAGGATCTCATCGGCAAACTCCGCATACAGATAAAACACAAGCTTAGCGGTCTGCCTGAGTCAGGTCGCACGGGGATGCAGGTGTTTTGTTAGGGTTTTTGCAACTAAGGGCTGAGTGAGTCAACCGAGTTCGGCGCTGATCATTGATTTATTGATTTAACGCTTTTGTCGAGGTGATTAAGAGTGGCTTACGCCAGCCGCCCACGCACCGAGCTGTTTGATCAGGGGGTTGAGCTTAACCCCCTTTTCGCTCAAGCGATACTCCACTTTGGGGGGCACCACAGCAAAGACTTTGCGCTCAATCAGTCCGTCGGCTTCTAAGGATTTGAGCTGGATCGAGAGCATGCGCTGAGTCAGCTCAGGGATCAGCCTTTTAAGCTCGTTGAACCTGAGCGCAGCTGATTGATCCGAATCGGTTGAGGTCTCATGCGCCTCGATCAGGGCAGCCAAGATGGCCATTTTCCACTTACCGCCAATCAAGCGTTCAGCGTCTATGGCAGATGAAATCAGCTGTGACATGGACCGGCTTCCTATGGATTTGGTCCAAGTTTAGCAAATTAGACAAAGCACACCTACACAGTCTGCGAGCGCGCGGGTAAGGTGAGATTTTGCGTTCGGGAATGGCGGTTATGTGGTCAAGGTTCTGGTTGGTTGTTGGTTTGCTGCTCAGCACGGTAAGTTTTGCCGCTGAGGAGGCGGGCACGGGTGCAGTGGCTGAATCGATCGCGGTTGAAACCAGTGCGGGCAGCGACTTGCAAATCGAGGAGCGCATCAACGGGATCTTGTCTGAATTAGACTCATCCAACCAGATCAGTGCAGTGGTCGATGGCGGGGTGGTGACCTTGGTTGGCGCGGCCCCTAACTCCGCCCAAGCTCAGCAAGCACTCGGAGTTGCTGAGCGAGTAGCCGGCGTGGTTGCAGTCCGCGATGAGATTGATCGCACGCTCAAGGTCCAAGACAACATCTCCCCGGTGGTTGAAAGCCTGCAGGATATGTCGAGCCGCACCCTTAGGGCTTTGCCGCTGGTTGCGCTGGCGCTGATCATATCGGCGCTGATCATTGCGCTTGGGTGGTTTATCTCACGGCGAAAACTGATCACCAAGCTTGCGCCCAATTCCTTTTTAGCTGCACTGATCTCGCAAATTATCCTGGTGATCTCAGTGATCGTCGCCTTGGTAGTCGGACTGTCTTTGGTGGGAGCGGCAGCGCTTTTGGGCACGCTGCTTGGCGGTGCTGGGGTGCTGGGGATTGCGATTGGTTTTGCGGTGCGTGACACCATGGAGAACTATATCGCCTCGATCATGCTTAGTCTGCGCCAGCCTTTTCGCGGCGGTGACCATGTGGTGATTGATGAGCGCGAGGGGATCGTGATCCGGCTCACCACGCGCGCAACTGTGCTCATGACCATGGATGGTAACCACCTGAGGATTCCAAACGCCCAAGTGTTTAAGGGCGTGATCTTGAACTACACCACCAATCCTGAGCGCCGCCTGGAGTTTGTCTTAGGTGTCGATGCCGAAGACGATCCGATCGCAGCGATGGAGCTGGGTCTTGCGCGCTTGGGAGAATTGGGTTTTGTGCTTGAGTCGCCAATCAGTGACGCGCTGATTTTGGAGGTGGGCGACTCCAACATCTTGATTGAGTTTCACGCTTGGGTTGACCAGAACCACACTGACTTTTTTAAGGCCAGGTCATCTTGCATCGCTGAGGTGAAGCAGGTGCTAGAGTCGGGTGGGTTCAGTCTGCCCGAGCCGATTTATCGGGTGCGTCTGGACGCCACGAGCACCACCAAAACGCTGCTAAATGACCACGCTAGCAAAACCCCAGCTACCAACCAGCCAACCGAATCTCTATCAGGCGCTAGATCAACTGAGAAGGCGACGCAAGATCAAACAACCACCCCCACCGTCAAAACCCGGCCAGCTGAACAGATTGATGTCTCAGCCGATACCGCACTTAAGCAAAAAGCTCGCTCAGAACAGTTTAACGAGGAGAATCTACTCAGCACTGAGGCTAAGACCGAGTGAACCCGTAGGTAAATTGAGCTTTGAGTAAAGTATGTTGATCGGCTGAGTTTCTGATTATCTTGATATACCAATCTAGAACTTAACTGCGGTCGAAATAGAGGATCGCGTTGTCGCGAATCTCGGCCTCACCGATGATCTCGCCGCCGACTGTACCGGCGATCAACAGCTCACCGCCCAAATTGCGGATTTCCCCTTCAACCGTGCCATTTATGACGCAGTAACCGCCCTCAACCCTGACGCCGCCAGCTACCGTGCCGTTATTGTTAAATTTACTGCCGGGCTTAACCGTGACGCTGCCTTTGATTAACCCGCGCAGCTCATAGTTGCCGGTCACTTCCACATCTCCGCTGATGACGCCTGTCTCTAGGTATTTGTCCAGATCAACACTCATAACCTTCCTTAGTTTGCTGTGATCCACCAATCTAGCACTCAGCTGTGTATCGGCTCCGTGGTAAAAGCTTTAGCAAAATGCCACCGGTGGCTACCCTTGCACAAAAGCCACCGCTGGCTTTGTTTGGCTTGCTGTGCGCAGCCTGCGGATTTTACTGGGTTTGAGATTCGGACGTTGTCGCAGTTTTTTTGGCTGTCACTCTAACTAGCTTTGCGAAGGAGTCATAAGTTGTGGCGGTATTTTGATGCACGCCTCGGCCTTATGTAAGGCCGTGAGATTAGATTGAGCGGTTGCGTGCTTTCTTCCTAAAACTGGGTCGTCTCAAACGAGTCAACATCGTGAGCAAGTGTTGCGATTCTTAATATCAGGGCAGTGAGGCAACCGACGCTTAGGTTTTTGATTATCTTGGGATCGTGTTTTTATCGGATTTTAATTTTGCCGACATTGAGTCATCTAACAAATCTTCGTATCACTTACGAGGAGTTTGCTGCTAGATAGGGCTGGTTTGGGCAAGCATCAACTGCGATTTCGACGACCACAAAAGCGGCAACTCATGAGGGTTGAGCCCTTAGCTGACTATGCCTTAAACCGTTAAATATTCACAAACCCTAAGACGCCTATCATTGATCACACTTGCGATCCGGGTGCATGAGCCGAAAGGTCAGATTGATTCGTGGCTCTTTTAAGCCCATGCGTTTGGGGATCGCGTGCAGCCAATGCTGCTGTACGGCGCCGCCCATCACCACTAACTGGCCACTCTTGAGGTTCAGCCGCAGTTTTTCTCCGCTGCGTTTGTGTTTGACGTCAAAGTCGCGCGCCGCGCCCAAACTCAAGCTGGCAATCGCGCTTCCTTGTACCAGCTGAGTCTCGTTATCTGAGTGCCAACCCATGCTCGCTTTGCCGTCCGGGTAGAGGTTGGCCAAGCAGACATTGAAGGGTTGTCCTGTGCGCTGCTCAATTTGCGCTTTGAGCTTGAGCAGCAGCGGCGTCCAAGGCTGGCAGGGTTTGTCTGCGCCGCTGTAGCGGTAGTGAGTGAGCGCCTCGGTGTGCAGGCTAAGCTTGCGATCCAGCACAAAAAACTCAGGCGCTTGGCTAAAGCGGTTGGGCAGCACCTCGTTTTGCCAAGGCAGGCTGGCGTGCAGCTCATCAAATACCAGCTGCGCCTGAGCCGCGTCCATGAGCTGTCCCAAGACATACAGCTCGCCGTCATGCTTGAGCAGGTTTTGTTCAGGGTCAGCGCGAGTAAACAGATCAGCTTGCATGGGCTAGCCTGCAACCGATACAGGCTCTAACTGCACCGCCACTAAGCGTGGTTTTTGCGCAGAGCAAAACTTCAGTCCCCCAAGTAGCCGCCGCTTTGGTGTGACCAAAGTCGGCTGTAGAGGCCGCCGCGCGCAAGCAGCTCCTCATGAGTACCTTGCTCGATCACGCGCCCCTCATCGATCACGATCAAGCGATCTAAGTGGGCGATGGTGGAGAGGCGGTGCGCCACCGCGATCACGGTTTTGCCCTGCATGAGCAGGTTCAAGCTCTTAGTGATCGCCAGCTCAATCTCGGAGTCCAGTGCACTCGTCGCTTCATCGAGCAGCAGGATCGGAGCGTTCTTCAGCAGCACTCGCGCGATCGCGATGCGCTGGCGCTGACCTCCGGACAGCTTAACCCCGCGCTCGCCCACCAAGGTATCAAAGCCTGATCGACCCTCGGGGTCGCGAAGCGCCTCGATGAACTCAAGCGCCTCGGCTTGCTCAGCGGCAGCACGGATCTGCGCCTCGTTTGCGCTGGGCAACCCATAGGCGATGTTTTCCCGTATCGATCGGTTGAGCAGCGCGGTGTCTTGGGTCACCATGCCGATTTGCTGGCGTAGTGAGTCTTGAGAGACGCGGTTGATTGGCTGCCCATCGATGAGGATCTCGCCGGTTTTCAAATCGTAGAAGCGCAGCAACAGCTGCAGCAGGGTGGACTTGCCCGCCCCTGAGGGACCCACCAATCCGATCCGCTCGCCAGGCTTGATCGAGAGGTTGAAACCGTCAAAAAGCAAACCGTAGCCAGGGTAGGAGTAGCTTAAGTTTTGAAAGTCGATCTGTCCACGAGGGACATTTAGCTTAAGCGCTCCTTTGTCATCGGTGACCGTGCGCGCAGCTTTAAGCGTGCGCAAACCGTCTTCAACCACGCCTAAGTTTTCAAACAGCCCAGCCACTGTCCACATGATCCAGTGCGATAGGCCGTTAACCCTGAGGCTCAGCGCCGTGGCGGTGGCGACTGCGCCAACTGACAGATCGCCGCTTTGCCACTGCCAGATACCCAGAAGCAAGGTGGCGACCACCAAAGTGGTGTTGATCAAGTGCGCGCTGAACTCAACCAGTGACACATAGCGCATCTGCCAGTGCACGGTTTCCAAAAAAGGCTCCATGGCGGCGCGGGCATAGTCCTGCTCCCGCCCCGCGTGGCTAAAGAGTTTTACGGTCTGGATGTTGGCGTAAGTGTCAGTGATCCGCCCGGTCATGAGGCTTCGGGCATCCGCCTGTGCGCTGGATTTGGCTTTGAGGCGGGGCACAAAAAAAGCGAGCATGCCAAAAAACACCACCATCCAGATGGCAAATGGCACCAGTAGCAGCGGATCGAGCGTGACTAAGATCACACCGGTCGACACAAAGTAGACGCCGGCATAAGTCAGTATGCTGCTAAAGGTCATGACCACTTCGCGCACCGCAAGCGCGGTTTGCATGAGTTTGGCGGAGATACGGCCGGAGAGCTCGTCAGTGAAAAAAGCGTAGCTTTGAGACAGCAGCAGCTTATGAAACAGCCAGCGCAAGCGCATGGGCATGACGCCCTGCAAGGTTTGAAAGTGAGTGAGCGAATTCAACCCTACTACCAAGGGGCTGATCAGCACCACCGCCAGCATGGCAAGCAGCGCGGTCTTGTGATCACTGAACAGCTGACTGGGATCGGTGGTTGACATCCAGTCGATGACATCGCCCATCCATGCGTAGAGCAGCGCTTCAAAGACTCCGACTAAGCCGGTGAGCAGAATCATGAGCAGCAAGTAGCGGCGCTGACCGGCGCAGCAGCGCATGACAAACCCCATGAGCCCGACTCCCTCAAGGTTTAAGGGTTTTTCGGGATACGGGTCGGTGCGTCTTTCAAAAAAGCGGAACAACTGGTTCATGCGGTGCAGATAAGGGTTTAATCAGCCTTAATTATGGCAGAGAGTGTGCTGGTTTTAGGCTTAAGTTCGTATGGGACTGTGTCAGTGGCTTGATTGAGCTTAAGGTTTTTCTGCGATCAACTCGAGACTGAACAAGACTCAAACTTGGTAGATCTTGTGGTGATAATGCCGATTGATAGGGGTTTCAAGGTAGCGAAAAGACAGCCCTGCTACGGCCAGGTTGAGCAGCACCGTCAACCCAAACACCAGCAACTTATCCGTGAGGCTTGCGCCTGAGTACTGAGTACTGAGCGCTAGCGCACATGACCAAAATCACCACGATCTTGATGCACAGCGCATTATAGATATAAGCGCCATAAGACACTTTGCCCAGCCACTGCAAATGTCGATTGCCCAACAGCCACTGTGTAAAGGCCGATCGCGAGGTGGCCAGCCCAGTCAAGCCGGTGAAAAAAACGCCAGCGCACTGTAGAGTAACACCTCTTTGAATTGACCGGCCAGGATCCCTGAAAATACGTTCTGGATGCTGCTCAGATCAACAAAGCCCTGCGCGTGGGCGTGGATAGCAACATACACCAAACCATAGAGCGCTACGGCCAGCAGATCCAGCAGGCTCAAAGGCAGGGCGATTTTTCTGATCGAGTGTTTGGTTCCGTAAAACGCAAGCAGTGCACCCAGTGAAAAGCTATCAAAATGCACCAGTGGAGCTAGATTGATCGCGTAGGCAGCTTGCTTGGTTGTGACTCCCAGATCAGCCAGCCCTAAGCACCGATCACAACATAAGCGTAATAAACCTGAAAGATCCGAACCCAGTGCTGGCGCGAGAAGTCTTAAAGTAGGTTTATAGCCGAAGGGTAAGGGTGACTGCTGATGAGCGATCGAGTAACAATAAAACCTGAAATAACAAAGAACAACCAACCCCAGCCCAGCCAGAGGGCATCAAGTTGCAGTGAACAGCGATGACGGCAAGCATAGCAAGACCGCGTAAACTGTTAACCTCCAGTATATGCTCCGCGTGAAAGGGAGCATCTTCGGTCCAGGATGGGTCGGAGTGGTCTTGGTTCATATCGGTTAAAAGTTGGATGTCATTTTCATATTTTGGATAATTTAGTTTAATCGGAAAATTGTTTTAGTAACTCAACAGTTACTTTAAATCAAGAATTAGGGGGCGTTAGCTTTGGCATGAACAAGCATCACGGGCCCTGAAACAGATTTACCCAGCCTGGTGTGCTGTTAGGTAAGTAGTCTAATGAATGCCGGCTTTAACGTTGCCGGCGTTGAGGGTGCTGCATATGAAAAAAACGTCTTAAAGTTCAATAAACTGTGGAACCATTATTTTTATGGGTGTGATCAGGCGACTCTCTTTAATAATTGAAAATCTAATTCGTTTTTGCTAAGTAGGAGATATTTTGCCTCACTGACTATGGCACGGTAAAAAAGCATGAGCTTTTGAGCACATAGAGCCGTATCAATGTAATTGATAAATTGGTTGAGGTTGAGACAAATTAGCTTGGTGGTTTTATCTATTTTACCTTTTCAACTCTTCGAAAGTTTCTTTCGGTAGTGGAGGTTAATAGGTGTTTCAATATATCGAAAAGATAATCCTGCTAGGGCTAAGGTCATAATTACAGTAAGTGTGAAAACAAACAAGCGTTCAATTATATTGGCTTCTGAATACGGCACGCCATAACCGATGACAAGCGAAGTAGCAATTTTGATGCATAAAGCATGGATGATGTAAGCCCCATAAGAAACTTTGCCCACCCATTGAAGATATGGATTTCCTAATAACCACTGAGTTAGTGCCGAGCGTGTGCTAGCCAGTGCCACCAAGCCAGTAAAAAATAGTGCTAATGCGCTATAAATAAATACTTCGCGCATCTGTCCAGTTAAGTTGCCTGAGATGATGTCTTTAACTATTTCAGGCCCCACCCGATCTTGGATATAGAGGTTGATACCAACATAAATTAAAAAATAGGTGATGACAGCTAATAATCCTATTAGTACCAAATGAGTTGCAATGCCCTTTATTGGTTTTTTGGAGCCATAAAAAGCAAGTAAAGCACCCATTGAGAAACTGTCAAAATGAACTAAAGGAGCTGCATATACTGTGTATGCCGCTTGCCCGGCTGAAACATTTTGATTTGATAGCCAATAGGATAGACACATTCTGCCAATGGGTGCCAACAGAACGAAAGTAAAGAGTAGTCGTAATGTCCAGCGTAAAGGCAATAAGAAAAACATAGCCCCATAGACCAAATAAAACTGCATCTCGACGGAAATTGTCCATAAATGTCCTGACGGCCATGGATTTAGATCACCTGCGCCTAAAATCATAGCGATATTGTTGAAGAATCCCATAATCGATATCAGTGCAATTGGTTGGAGTTGATGGCTTAACAAGATCAATAAAATAGCTCCCAATAAAGCATATCCAAAATATATGGGAACAATCCTGACTGCCCTGCGCTGGGAAAAGTTTTTTAATAGTGACCATCCCGATTGATTGGGCCGCGTGCGTAAGATTGAAAGGGTTACCACATAGCCAGAGATGACAAAGAATAACCAAACGCCAACCCATCCAAAAGGCATGAGCTTGCAGTGGATAGCGATAACGCTAAGCATCGCAAGACAGCGCAGGCTGTCTATCTCTAAGAAGTGATGTGGTTGGCTTGATTGATTAATAGAATTTTTATTATTCATGCAGTGGTTGCTAACCTTAAAAAAATACTAATTAAGACACATGTCGATTTTATGGTGTATCAACCAAACAGTTATTAGGTTTAGTTGATCACCTACTTTCACCTTAGGGTTTTATGCATTTAGTCGCTACATGGCCCAAGCTGCTTAGAGTCACACATCGTGATACAGCTTTTTGCCCTTATTCTCGTATTCGCGTGCCATCTTCTCCATACCGGCTTTTACCTCCTCCTTACTGGCAGCATCAACCTCATCGACCATCGGGGTGTGTACTTGCGCGATCTGGTGCTGATCGTCGTTAAGCTCACCCGAGCGCGGGGTAGCGGCGCCTGCGAGCTGACTTTCATGGGTACCATTTTCCAGCTTATCCGCATAGTCGCGCACGTTTTGGGTGATCTTCATCGAGCAGAACTTCGGACCGCACATGGAGCAGAAATGCGCGGTTTTGTGCGCGTCTTTGGGCAGGGTCTCGTCGTGGTATTCGCGCGCGGTGTCCGGATCTAGCCCCAAATTGAACTGATCTTCCCAGCGGAAGTCGAAGCGCGCCTTGGATAGGGCATTGTCGCGGATCTGTGCGCCGGGGTGACCTTTGGCGAGATCAGCGGCGTGGGCGGCGATCTTATAAGTAATAATCCCGTCTTTGACGTCTTTTTTGTTGGGCAGTCCCAAGTGCTCTTTGGGGGTGACGTAGCACAGCATCGCGGTGCCAAACCAGCCGATCATGGCTGCACCGATGCCGCTGGTTATATGATCATAACCCGGGGCGATGTCCGTGGTTAGTGGCCCAAGCGTGTAAAATGGCGCCTCAGAACAAACCTCAAGCTGTTTATCCATGTTCGCTTTGATCATGTGCATCGGCACGTGGCCGGGCCCCTCAATCATGACCTGCACGTCGTGCTCCCAAGCGATCTTGGTCAGCTCGCCCAGTGTCTCAAGCTCGCCAAACTGCGCCGCGTCGTTTGCGTCTTGGATACAGCCAGGACGTAACCCGTCGCCAAGTGAGAAGCTCACGTCATAGGCTTTCATGATCTGGCAGATCTCTTCAAAGTGCGTGTAGAGAAAGCTTTCTTTGTGGTGCGCCAGACACCACTGCGCCATGATCGAGCCGCCGCGCGAGACGATACCCGTCAATCGCTTAGCGGTTAAGGGTACATAGCGCAGCAAAACCCCCGCGTGGATGGTGAAGTAGTCAACTCCTTGCTCGGCTTGCTCGATCAGGGTGTCGCGGAAGATCTCCCAGGTTAAGTCTTCAGCCACACCGTCGACTTTTTCTAGCGCCTGATAAATCGGGACAGTGCCGATCGGCACGGGTGAGTTACGGATGATCCACTCACGGGTCTCGTGGATGTTTTTGCCGGTGGAGAGATCCATGATCGTATCCCCGCCCCAGCGTGTCGCCCAGCTCATCTTCGCCACTTCATCGCCGATAGAGGAGCCAAGCGCTGAGTTACCGATGTTGGCGTTGATCTTGACCAAAAAGTTGCGCCCGATGATCATCGGCTCAAGCTCAGGGTGGTTGATGTTCGCCGGTATGATCGCCCGTCCCGAGGCGACCTCAGCGCGTACAAATTCAGGGGTGATCTCGTTTGGGATCTGCGCGCCGAAGCGTTCGCCCTCGTGCTGGCGCGTGTCGGTGCCAGCGCTTGCGCGCTGGTTTTCACGGATCGCGATGAACTCCATCTCAGGCGTGATGATGCCTTGGCGTGCATAGTGCATCTGGGTGACATTTGACCCGGTTTTGGCTTTTTTGGGTTTGGCCACGTGAGCAAAGCGCAAGGACTCGGTTGCGATATCGCGCGCACGAGCCGCGCCAAAATCGCTAGAGGGCCCGCTTAGCTCCTCAACGTCGCCGCGCTCCATGATCCAGTTTTCCCGGAGTTTAGGCAGACCAGCTTCCAAATCAATCGACACCTCAGGGTCAGAGTAGGGGCCGGAAGTGTCGTACACATAGACGGGTGGGTTTTTTTCCACTTCGTCGGTGTTAACGAGCGGCGTGTCACTCAAAGTGATTAGGCGAAATGGCACCCGTATGTCAGCTCTTGAGCCGGTCACATAGACCTTTTGACTGGCGGGCAATATGCGCTTTAAGTCTTTGGCTTCTTCATCAAATCGGCTGGATGCCGTCAGATTGGCGGCTTGAGTGGCAGGGTCGTTGATTTTGGAATTCATGAGCGATGCTGCGGTTGGAAACGGGTAGCTCAATATAGCATTTAGGCTGCTTTAGCACCTAAGGCCGGTTACGAAAAGCTGAATCTAATCCGAGATCAGTGGGAGGCTATAGAGGATATTTTTGATCAAAAAAACCCCGCACAAGGCGGGGTTATCGTCAGGCCGGTTTAGTTTGGTATGATTGGTGGGTTGTTCTCGGTGAAGCAAGGAGTTTGGTTAACTAAGTCATAAAAGGCCATGTTCAGTGCCATGCTAGAGCTGTTACCAAACTCGATGTTCTCGAAGTCTTCAACTTCTAAGGTGTTGCCAGTCGCTTTATCGGTCACTAAGAGGTCACAAAACAGGCCCTTGCCGAAGGTGTAGCTGTCTTTGTCGCCAGCAAGGTACAAAGTGTCCTCCCCACAGCCGCCGTCCACTTCGGTGCAGTTCTCAAAACCGCCTACGTACAATTTGTCGTCACCAAAGCCCATGTAGACGTTGTTGCCCACTTGATTGATGATGATAGTGTCATCGCCGCAACCAGCAAAGATATCGCAGAAGTTAGTGCCCTCTAACATCATCTGGTCATCGCCGCTGCCCAAATCGATCAGGCCAGTGGTGTTGCCGCCAACATAGAGTGAGTCGTTGCCGCCGCTCAGATCAGTACAAGCCAGATCACCCATCACGATGATGTTGTCGTCATCGCAGCCAGTGCCCAAGAAGAAAGTTAGATCGCCGCCAACAAACAAGTTGTTCTCGCCGCTGCCTAAGTGAGCTTTAGTTAGATCGCCTTCAACGACGACGTTGTCAACTCCGGAACCGCCAAAGATAAATGTCGCATCGCCGCCAACCAGCACGTGGTTTAGGCCGTTGCCAGCGTCGATGAAGTTAGAGTCGCCGCGAACATAGATCAGATCAACGTTGCAACCGCCGGTAATAGAAGAAGAGTCACCAAGAACTTGGATGCAGTTTTTGCCGTCGAGTGCAGTGATGATCTCTGAGTCGCCTTTAACGATGATTTTGTCGTCGCCGCTGCCAGTGAAGATCTTGAAAGAATCGCCGCCAACCGTGATCTTGTTGTCGCCCCATCCAAGGTTGGCGTACTTAAGATTGCCACCAACGGTCACGGCATCGTTGCCTGAGCCAGTGTTGATGACAGCAGCGCTGCCAGCGATGTTGATGAGGTTGTTTCCGCCAAGCAAATGAACTCCGCCTGCATCGCCGCCAATGTTGACTGTGTCATCGCCGCAACCTGCCAGTACCACATCGGCGTTGCCGCGGATGCGGATGGCGTTATCACCAAAACCTGCATCGACGTAGCCTGCGTTGCCGCCAGCCAAGCCCAGAGCGCCGACATTTATGATGTCGTTGTCACAACCCGTCAAGATCTTACAAACATCGCCGTAAACAGCGATGTTGTTCAGGCCGTTGCCTGCAGCGATCAAACCAGCATCACCCTTGATCACAACGGTATCGTCGTTGCAGCCAAGGTATAAAGAACCAACGTTGCCGGTGACCGTCACGTTGTTGTTGCCGCTGCCGAGGTCAGCGAAGTTGAGGTTTCCGCCAACACTCAGAGTGTCATTGCCACCGCAGGTGATGACGCAACCCAGATTGCCACCGATGGTCATCATGTTGTTGCCACCGCCTAAAAGAGCTTTACCAACGCTGCCGCTTACCGTCACGGTGTCGTCGCCGTGTCCAGCAACGACGTGATCAACTGATCCGCCTTTGCCATCGGCAGTGACAGCGCCGTTAATGACTAGGGTGTTGTTGCCAGATCCCAAATCAACATAGCCAGCTGAACTTGCCGTCAGCAAGTCGTCGCCTTCACCAGTGAAGGCTTTAGACACGTAACCGTTGACGGTGTATGTGTCGTTGCCACGGGTTCCACTCAGCAAGCTAACGTTGCCACTGGTGGTGGTTGATGTAGGGGCGGCTTCAGGAGCTTTAAAAAAGCTAAACAGTGACATAAAAATTCTCCGGCGATGATCTGGGTTTTTAAAATTTGATTTGGTATTGAAGGTGGCCGATATTGCTCTTGTTAGGAGACCTACCCGCTTAATCACTCTGAACAAATGTCTATAACCATTAGATCAAATTAATTCAAATTAAGCTTTACCTTTGGACCTATTAATTCTGCCAATCATCATATTTGCTATTGAAAGTTGATTTTAGGTACTGGCTTAAAATTACACAGTAAGTTGGTTTCTCCCTTGATCCATGGCCTTATTGAGTTAAGTGATGAGTTATATGAATGGGTAGATGGGTTTTCAGAGGAGTTAAAAAAAAGCGGTTCTAGATTTTGCCTTTTCTTGGTGGAGGCAGTCGAAGTGGGTTGGAACCCAGAGCCGCTCATCGGGCTTGATTGAGTTAACCTCTAAAGAGGGTTTACAAACATAGGGGTCGGATTAGGTTTATCGGTATTGTCATATGTGTGTCACATATGACAGCTAGAGTGGCGTCGTTGCGATAACAAACCTTTACTTTGGAGACACACATGAAACTGATTCATCTGCCTTTAGTTGCTGCTTTTGCTCTAGCTGGTCTTCAGGCCAACGCTGCTGTCGATGCCAACTTGCCTACCTATAAAAAAACCACTGATAACGTCTCTGGTAACTTGTCATCTGTTGGTTCAGATACGTTGGCCAACCTGATGACATTTTGGTCAGAAGAGTTCAAGCGTCTCTACCCTAGTGTCAACATGCAGATCCAGGCAGCTGGCTCTTCAACTGCGCCGCCAGCGTTGACTCAAGGCACCTCAAACTTCGGTCCTATGTCGCGTGAGATGAAAGACAAAGAGATCGCTGAATTTGAATCAAAATACGGCTACAAGCCAACAGCAGTACCAGTGGCAGTTGATGCGCTTGCCGTGTTTGTTCACCAAGACAACCCAGCTAAAGGTTTGTCTATAGAAGCCATCGATGCGATCTTCTCAAGCACGCGTAAGTGCGGTAAAGATGCGTCAATCGATACTTGGGGCCAAACCGGTCTTAAAGGCAAGTACGCTTCTAAAGGCGTGACGCTTTATGGCCGTAACTCGGTATCAGGGACTTATGGCTACTTTAAAGACAACGCGCTTTGCAAAGGTGACTTCAAAACTTCAGTTAAAGAGCAGCCAGGTTCTGCCGCGGTGGTTCAGGCAGTCGCAACCAACCCCTATGCTATCGGCTACTCGGGTATCGGTTACACCGTATCTGGCGCCAAACCCCTAGCGCTTAAGGGTGTGGGTAAAGATCAGTTCATCAAAGCAACCCCAGCTAATGCGCTCAACGGTACTTACCCGCTGTCTCGCTACCTGTATGTTTACGTGAACAAAAAGCCTGGTCAGCCTTTAGCTGCTGCTGAGCGTGAATTCCTCAAGATGGCGCTGTCTAAACAGGGTCAACAAATCGTAGAAAAAGACGGTTATGTGCCGCTTCCTGCTAAGACCGTTCGCAAAATCGAGAAAGATCTCGGTCTTTGAGGTATTATCCGGACGGGGTGCTAAGCCGCCCTGTCCAACGCAAAACAGGGGCTTTTAGCCCCTGTTTTCTTCTGAGCAAAATGACGAAACCTGCCTTAAGGAATTTACTCACTCATGATGCCTGATCGTAGCACTCCGCCTGCGGATGACCATCAAAAAGCGTTAGCCGACGCCAAGCGTAAGGCGAGCGATCTAGATCGAAAACGCCAAATAAAAGACAAAGCCATCAATGGGCTGATCGCCTCGGGCGGTATCTTTGTGCTGGTGGCGATTGTGTCTATCTTTTTCTATCTGCTGAGCGTCAGCTGGCCGCTGTTTTTTGGTTCAGGTACTGACAAAAGCTCATCCTTGCCGATTGATCGTTACGGGCCAGCCTCCGTACTTCAGCTCGATGAGTACGGTGAAATTGGGATGCGGCTCAATCCGCTAAATCAAGCCGCTGAGTTTTTCAGTATCAGGAACAACCAGTTGGTGCAAACCACGCCGCTGCAACTCCCTGAAGGGGTGTCGATCACGGCTGCTAAAAAAGGCAGCGCCGATACCTACGATATTGGACTTGCGCTCTCTGATGGGTCTTTTTTAGTCGTTCGCCCGCAGATGAGCGGACAGGGGCTGGGTGATCAGCGAGAGTACGAACTATCAGTTGATTACCCGTATGGAGCTGAGCCTCTTAAGTTGGCCGAAACTGCGATCTCAAGCTTTGACTTTATAGAGGGCAACCAGTTGACGGTGGCGTATGCCGCTGGCGATCAGCTCTCCATGGCGACATTTTCATCGACTAACAGTGGCTCCTCTATCTTGTCTTACGGAGATGCTGACTCGACCGTTTACACGCTTGAGCAGCAACTTCCAATCGCGGGTAACGCGGCGGGGATCACCGCGCTTGAGCTCTCTCAGGGTAACCGCTGGCTGTATGCGATCTCAAAAGCGGGCTATGTGGAGGTGCTCAAATTTGAGGGCGACCGCTTCATGCCCTACCAGCGTATCGATGCCACCGCGGCCAACTCGATCACCGCCAGCACCATGCTTCAGGGCGATGTGTCTTTGGTGATCGGTGACGCAGCGGGCGAGGTTTCTCAGTGGTTTATCGCTCCGGGGCAAAATGGCAGCGATGAATTAACTAAGATCCGCAGTTTTAACTTTGACACCCAGCCGATCAGTTTTCTGGCGCCGGAACCTAGCCGTAAAGGGATCCTCGCAGGCTCTGATTCTGGCCGTGCAGGTTATCTGTACACCACGAGTGAACGTGAGGTTTACGAGTTTCAGGTGGGTGATACGCCGGTTTTGGGCATGAGCTTATCGCCGCAAGGCAAAGGGCTTTTGGTTGCCGATGAAGAAAGTATTGGGTTTTGGCACATCGAAGCGGAGCATCCCGAAGTCTCGATGTCATCACTTTGGGCGCCGGTTTGGTATGAGTCATACCCCGAGCCTGAATTTGTTTGGCAGTCCTCATCGGGTAGCTCTGACTTTGAAGCCAAGATGTCGCTGACGCCGCTGACATTTGGCACGCTAAAAGCTGCTTTTTGGGCCATGATCTTCTCAGCGCCGCTTGCGATCGGCGGGGCGATCTACACTGCGATCTTCATGTCGCCGGCGCTTCGAACCAAGGTGAAACCGGCGCTTGAGCTCATGGAAGCACTGCCGACCGTGATCTTGGGCTTCTTAGCAGGGCTATGGCTCGCGCCTCTGGTTAACGCGCACCTGCCCTTTGTGTTCTCCTTGGTGATCGTGCTGCCGCTGGTAGCCTTGACGACGGGCTTTGCCTGGATGCAGTTGCCGCTTGAGAAGCGTAACTCGGTGCCAGCGGGTATCGCGCCTATGATCGTGCTGTTGCCGATTTTGATCGGCTCCGCGCTGGCTTTTTATGCGTCGGAGGCGATCGAGACGGCGGTGTTTGCTCAGTACGACGGCTCGCTGGTTAACTACTTGCGTAACTCCGAGACCGGTTTGGGGATTGATTATCAGGATCAAAATGCCCTGATTGTTGGCTTAATCATGGGTTTTGCGGTGATCCCGACGATCTTCAGTATCGCAGAAGACGCGCTGTTCGCTGTGCCGCGCCACCTCACCAACGGATCGCTTGCCCTCGGTGCTACTCCTTGGCAGACCCTGACCCGCGTGGTGCTGTTGACCGCGTCACCCGGTATCTTCTCTGCACTCATGATTGGTCTTGGGCGCGCGGTGGGTGAAACCATGATTGTGCTGATGGCGACGGGTAACACCCCGATCATGGATTTGAGCCTGTTCAACGGCATGCGGACGCTTTCAGCTAACGTCGCGGTTGAGATGGGCGAGGCTGAGGTGGGCTCCACCCACTTCAGGGTGCTCTTCCTCTCGGCGCTGGTGCTGTTTGTGCTGACCTTTGTGGTCAACACAGCCGCCGAAGTGGTTCGCGCGCGCCTTCGTAAGAAATACGGTTCACTGTGAGGAAATAGCATGAAACTTAAGAGTTATTTTAAAAGCGGTGAAGCCTGGATCTGGCTAAACGCCGCCGCCGTCGCGATCTGTTTGATCATGGTGACGGGTATCATCTCGCTGATTGCCTACCGAGGCCTGAGCTACTTTTGGCCAAGCGATATCTTGCAGTTAGAGGTGACCCAAGACAGCTCACAGCGCACCATGATCGGTGAGCTGTACGACACCCGCACCGATCCGGCGGCGGTGCTCAGCACCTCTGGCATGAATTTGCCAGCAGGGATTGAGCCAACTGATCCAGTCACTCGCTGGTCACTTAAGATGGGCAACAAAGATCTGGGCGGTGAAGACTTTGCCTGGATCGCGCGTCCATTTGTGACTGAGGTCAGTAAGCCTGAAGACATGGTCAAGCTTGAGCGTCTGGAGTACGGCAACCTTTATGGTCGCTTGCAGAGTGCCACCATCGATGGTCAAACACTGACTGGAGAAACTGCTTGGGAGCAGCTTGAGCAGGCGATCAAGCGCAGCAACGAGCTTCACGAGCAGATCGACAGTATCGAAAGTGGCAAGATGAACCGCGTGAACTACGCGCGCACTCAGGTCACCATGGATGAGCGATCGCTCATGTTAGACGATGAGTTGACCGAGGCTGCCAAACAGGAACTGGCTGCCAGACGAGCTGAGCTGCAGCTCAAAACCGATGAGTTTCAGCAAGAGCTCGATGCGCTTTATGCTCAGCTCTCTCGTGACAGTGCGGTGTTTTTAGTGGCTAGCGGCGATCAGGCAAATGTCCCCGTTGATAAGATCTTAGAGGCCACCAAACCCAACGCCATGGGTGTGATCGCGAAAACCGGTCACTACTTTAAAAACCTCTGGCACTTCTTAAGTGACAATCCGCGTGAAGCCAACACCGAAGGCGGCGTGTTCCCAGCGATCTTTGGTACCGTGGTCATGGTCTTTATCATGACGATCATCGTGACTCCGCTTGGGGTTGTCGCAGCGATCTATCTGCGCGAATACGCCAAACAGGGCCGCGTTACCCAGCTGGTTCGGGTGGCGGTGAACAACTTAGCCGGGGTTCCCTCAATCGTATATGGGGTGTTTGGCTTAGGCTTCTTTGTTTATCTGATTGGTGGGACTATCGATGATCTGTTCTACCCAGAAGCCGCGCCGCAGCCGGTGTTTGGTACGCCAGGTTTGCTTTGGGCGTCTATCACGCTTGCGCTGCTTACCCTGCCGGTGGTGATCGTAGCGACCGAAGAGGGTTTATCGCGCATACCGCGTAACCTAAAAGAAGGCTCGCTTGCGCTTGGTGCAACCAAGGCTGAGACGCTGTGGCGGGTGATCCTACCCGTGGTGACCCCCTCGATGATGACCGGCATGATCCTCGCCATCGCACGTGCGGCTGGTGAAGTGGCACCGCTCATGCTGGTTGGGGTGGTTAAGCTGGCACCTGAGCTGCCGCTGGATTTCACCGCGCCATTTTTGCACTTAGATCGCAAGTTTATGCACTTGGGTTTCCACATCTACGATGTCGGCTTCCAAAGCCCCGATGTTGAAGCATCAAGGCCGCTGGTTTATGCGACGTCCTTCTTGCTGGTGCTGGTGATCGCGCTGCTTAACCTGACCGCGATCTATATCCGTAACCGCTTGCGCGAAAAATACAAAGCTCTGGAATCCTGAGCTGACCACGCCCGCATCCAGATTGGGATCGGGCGACATTTTACTAAAATTGTGAAGAGGTACTGCCATGAGTGAATCTTTTACTGCCGATGACCAGCAAGCCCGCCCTCAGGTTTCTCGCCCTGAGCCACCGCCAGCGTCTGCCAAGCAATTTGAGAATTTGGCTGAAGACGATATTTGTATCCATATCAAAGACTTAAGTCTTTACTACGGCGACAAACAGGCGCTCAAATCGGTTAATTTGCAGATCCCGCGCCAAAAAGTGACCTCGTTTATCGGGCCATCGGGTTGCGGTAAATCGACGCTTCTGCGCTGCTTTAACCGCATGAACGATCTGGTTGATATCGCGCGGATCGAGGGCAAGATCGAGCTTGATGGGCAGGACATCTATGCCAAATCAACCGATGTGACTGCGCTTAGACGCCGTGTCGGCATGGTGTTTCAAAAACCCAACCCGTTCCCAAAAAGCATCTATGAAAATGTCTGCTATGGCCTGCGTCTGCAGGGGATCAAGAAAAAGCAGATCTTAGATGAGGCAGTGGAAAACTCACTCAGACGTGCCGCCCTTTGGGAGGAGGTCAAAGATCGCTTGCAAGAATCAGCTTTGAGTATGTCGGGTGGTCAGCAGCAGCGTCTGGTGATCGCGCGCGCGATTGCGACCAAGCCTGAAGTTTTGCTCCTCGATGAACCCTGCAGTGCACTTGATCCGATCTCAACTCTAAAAGTTGAGGAATTGATCGAAGAGCTCAAAGAGGATTACACCATCGTGATTGTGACCCACAACATGCAGCAAGCGGCGCGTGTGTCTGACTACACCGCCTTTATGTACTTGGGTGACATGGTTGAGATCGCTGACACCAACAAGATCTTCACCAACCCCGATCAGAAGCAAACCGAAGATTACATCACCGGCCGTTACGGCTAGACCCGCTCGCCAACAGGAGAAACGACATGCAAGAAGAATATAAAAAACACATCTCCAGTCGCTTTGATAGCGAGCTTGAGAGCCTATGCAATCAGTTTATCGCCATGGGCGGACTGGTGGAGCAGCAGGTATCCGATGCGGTAGTGGCGCTGATTGAGGGCAACCTAGAGTTGGCTAAAGCCGTGATGGAAAAGGACGACGTCGTAAATGACTACGAACGCCAGATCGACGAACGTGTCGAGCTGATGCTGGCTAAGCGGCAACCTGCCGCCGGTGATTTGCGTCTCACACTCATGCTCTCAAAAGCGACGACCGACCTTGAGCGGATTGGTGATGAAGCAGCCAAGATTGCCCGCGTGGCCTCGCAGATGGACAGCCAAGGTCACTCACCTCGTGGCTACTCTGAGTCGCGCAACTTAAGCGCTCAGGTCTGCAACATGATCCATGAAGCCCTAGATGCTTTTGCTCGTTTTGATCTTGAGCACGCCCTTAAAGTGGTCAAAACTGATCAAAAGATCGATGAAGAGTATGCCTCTACCATGCGCGCGCTGTTGACCTACATACTGGAGGATAACCGCTACATCACTCAGGTGATCAACGTGATGTGGGTGCTGCGAGCGATAGAGCGGGTTGGCGATCACGCGCGTAACGTGGCTGAGCAGGTGATCTACGTGATCTGCGGTGAGGACGTGCGTCACATCGATATCGATCAGATTCAAAGACGCGTTGAGTCACAGTCAGAAGCCCAAAAAGGGCGCTGAGTTTGTTTTGAGCAAAATGTCTGCTAGGCAGGCATTTTGTTACATCCTGTAACTCGGCTAACCATAGCGCCGATCAACCGTCATGCAAACATGATAAAATCCTGTTTATCGGTTGTTAATTTGCACGCAGAAGATGATGGGGTATCTGCTGCCTGCTTAGGCGCACCTCTGCGCATATCGATTCATCCGGCCGCTCAGGCGCTCTACAGGATAAGACGTGGTCAAGGTTAGGCAGGACATTCCTAAGATTCAAAAGCACCAGATCCCTCAGGATTTGGAAGCCGTTTTTGACGCTGGGTTAGCTGCGGATCTGGACATCAACGCTTGGATGGAGCGGATTCAAAACGAATCTGGCGTCAAGAACGTCGATCAATTGGCTGAGGCTTGCCGCTGGATCGCACAACTCTCCCTAAACACCACCAATTACCGCTCAGGCACGCTGCGTACGGGTATCGGTGTGGCGGATATCTTGAGTTACCTGATTAGCGACGAAGAGTCGCTGTGTGCGGCGGTTCTGTTTCGCGCCGCGCGTGAAGGGATCATTACTGCTGCGCAGATACGCGAGCGCTTTGGTGATTCGGTTGCGACGCTAGTGGCTGATACCTTATCGATGGGTCGATTGTCTGAGGAGATTGAGCAAAACCAGCGGATTGAAGATCACTTTGAGGGCGATAACCGCGACTCCTTGGTGACGATTTATAAGATGCTGATTGCGGTCACCAACGCTGTCTCTTATACACATCTCCGAGCCCACGAGA
>OJDZ01000243.1_pt1 | contig 35400 bp, 25 predicted proteins | sample 1592981 | NCBI WGS metagenome assembly OJDZ01 (sample SAMN05416851, study PRJEB24817) | seawater metagenome | isolation source: Sea water | place: Canada:Atlantic | collected 2013-07
GGTCAATTAACCGGTACCGACACCGACAATGAAATCTTCGAGATCAGCACTACGGGCAACCAATTAGCTGTTAACGGCATGAACCTGACCTCGGTTGCTGCTATTGACGCAGGTGCAAGTGCTGCCGATGCAATCACAGCCGTAGTTGCTGTTGATGCAACATTGGCTGCAGCTCAAAAAGAGCTTACCGCTTCAAGTATTGTATTCACGAATATTAATGCTGCTAATTTAAATAGCGGAGTATTGAGTGGAACAAATACCGAAGCGGAAACATTCCAAATCAGCACTGCTCTTAATCAAGTAAACGTGAATGGTATCGACCTTACTAATGTATCGGCAATTGATGCGGGTACTGATTTAGGTGACACCGTAGTAACGACTGAATTAGTGAATGCAGCGCTGACTTCGGATACCAATGCTCTAACAGCTTCAGGTATTAACTTCTCTGGGTTAGATAGTATGGATCTATCTCAAGGTGTCGTTACCGGTACCGATAGCAGCGAAACCTTCGAAATCAGCAACACGAATAATGCAGTTACTGTTAACGGAATGAGCTTAACGGCAGTATCGGCTGTTAACGCAGGCTCGAGCACGGACGACGTTGTTAAAGTCGCTACGGGTGTTCAAGCTACCGCTGATTTAACGGCTGTCGATAACCAAATCTTGGCCTCAGCGATTACGTTCGATGATGTCGATACCGTTAACCTTGGTGGCGGCACGTTAAACGGCTCTAATAGTGAGAACGAAGTGTATGTTGTTAACACAATCGCGAATGCGTTAGCCGTTAAAAACATGCAGTTTGAATCGGTTAATGCAGTTAATGGCGGTGCGGATAGTATCGACTCGATTGCAACACTCGGTGTGGCGGTTGATGCGCAATTAACCGGTGCCGATAAGCAACTGCTGGTTTCGGATATTACTTTCAGTGATATTAGTTCGGCGAACATGAGTGGTGGTCGTTTGTCTGGTAGTGACGAGGCGGACACCATTCAGCTGACGAGCGCTGGTATGGCAGCCAACGAAATTAATTTCTATCTCATTAATAGCGCTGTTGATACTCAAGGTGGCGACGATACGGTCATTGGCCGAGCTGGTGTTGATTGGACCTTAACCGGCACAAATGGCGAAATTAACTCTGTACGTTATCAGTTTAAAAATGTTGAAAATGTGGATGTGGTTAGTGAAGGGGTTGCAGGGTCTGCAATCGCAGAGACCTTCGAGCTAGGTACTGAAGAAAGCCAAGTTATTGTTAATCAATTAACCTTGAGCAATGTTTCAACCGTGACAGCAGATCTTAACGATACCTTGTTAGGCACGAGCGGCGATGATGTATTCAACGTAAATAGCGATACGTCAGTCATTACCAATTCGACCACTTTCGACGGCATGGAGAATTTGAATGGTGGAGAAGGCCAAGATACGTTAATCAGCAATGTTGATGGCCTCGCTTGGATTATTAACCAAGCTTCAGACGGTGTTAATTCTCTTGGTGATTTCCTATTTAGCCAGTTTGAAGTGTTGAACAATAATGTCGGTAATTTGAATCTATCGACTTCGTTGCAAGCTGTATTTGCCGGTGAGAGTGTCAGTTTCATTGGTGGCAACTCTTCAACCGCTTCTATACAAGCAGTGCCTTCCGACATGAATTTGAACTTTAATGGTCAGGAAGATGTGATCATTAATTCAACTTACGTTGGTAAAAATGCGATTACGGGTAATTTAATTGCCCATCTGGCAGACATTAACGCATCCGGTGATATCGACCTTGATACTGAGATCGATATTTTAAATGTCAGCACCAACGACAATCGTTCGATCAACGCCACGTTCGTTCAAAACGGTGATCTGGTGTTACGCACGGTTGATGTGGGTGATAGCGGTACTGTTATTTTGGATAGTGCCGTTGAAGGTACGGGGCTGTTAACAACTGAGACCCGTAACGAGGTTAACTTTGTTGCGAAATCGGTATCGATTGGTACCGGTAAATCGGATCGCCAAGGTGCTGGTTTGTGGGAAGGCGTTGGTTCGGCGGCGGATGCAAGTCAGTTAACCTTCGACGTGTCGTTTAATCTAGACCTTGAGGCACTTTACTACGTAACACCGTTCTTCCCGAATGGTGCGCCGATTACCTCGCAGCTAGAAGGTATTGAATCGGACTCTTTGATCAGCTCACAGCAGTCGGCATTGATTATTACCGATACCGTGCAAAATCTAGCGCAACTTGATCCTGCGATTTTTGAATCACTGACGCCGTATATTGCCGACGCCAACTCCATTGCCGGTGCCGACAATTATTATGCGAGTTCTGAAGTTCCATCTACGTTGGATACTGCGCAACTAGCCGCTTTATTATCGTCGTATGAACCAACCGCAGCAGGCGGCGTGAATTACGACGAATACAAACTGGATGGCGAATCAGAAGAAGATGATGATGAGAAGAAGAAATTAGCCAAGAAATTGAGCAAAGCCGGTACGTTTGTAGCCGACGATAATAGCGATATTAAAGTTGCTTATAGCGAATCGGGCGAAATGCTGGGTGTTGTAAAAGACTACGTTTTCCAAGCAGGTGATTCGCTTTGGAGTTTGTCAAAACGTTATTTGGGTAATGGCTTTGCTTGGACCGAAATTGCAAAACAAAATCCAAGTATTAAAAACCCATCGTCTATCGCCGACGGTCAAATCATTAAAGTGGTTGTAAAAGTTAGCGATGAAATCGGCCAAATTCTAAAGAGTGCAATTAGCGCTGGCGGGATTTCTAAAGAAGGTAATAGCGTGACTCTACCAGCTTCGTTGAGAAGGGAAGTGGCATTACCGTAATCTAAAGAAGCCATTAATTAATAAAAATTACCGCCCAAGCAGTGCTTGGGCGTAGCTCATTATAAAAGGATGTTTTTTAACATGGCCATCACACCGCTCCGCCTACTTGTGCCGATGATTCTCGGCTGCCTAATTATGCCTTCGGCCTTCGCTGAAAGTGGCCGTGCCGACTACGATCTAGACGACGACGGCTTGATTGAAATCAACAGCCTCGCCGACCTCGACGAAGTCCGAAATAACTTAGATGGCACAAGCCTGTACGGTGATAGTACCGGCTGCCCAGTGGATGGCTGTATAGGTTTTGAATTAACCACCACGCTGGACTTTGATACCAATGCCGATGGTGTAATGGATGCTAATGACGAGTATTGGAATGACGGTGCTGGTTGGTTGTCAATTGGAAATTCATCATCTTTAGTATTTCAAGCAATCTTCAATGGCAACGGCTATCAAATTCGCAACTTGTATATCAATCGTAGCAACACTGATTATATTGGATTGTTTGGCTATATTTCAGGCGAATCCGCTCAGCTACGCAATATCGGATTAACCGGCAAGCTGATGCAAGTGTTGGGAGATGACTACGTTGGTGGGCTTGTGGGTTATGCCAACAACGCAGCAAGAATAGAGCAGAGTTACGTTACCGGCGCGGTGACCGGTGATTGGTATGTGGGCGGCTTAGTAGGCTATCTCCACGGTGGTGTCATTGACAATAGTTTCGCCACCGGCGCCGTGATCGGTGATTATTATGTGGGCGGTCTGTCTGGCTATTTATACAGTATTGTCATCAGTAACAGTTTCGCCACTGGCGCGGTGACGGGTAATTCTTCTGCCGGCGGTCTGACTGGCTCTAGCTCTAGCTCTGTTATCACCTATAGTTATTGGGCTGTTGATACAACGGGTATTAGTAGTACCTCGGCATTGGCGGCCACCCTAGCTGAATTGCAATGCCCTGCTGGTGCTGACAATACAAGCTGCGTAGCAGATCAAACGCTTTATGCCGAATGGGACAGTGGCGTATGGGACTTCGGTACTAACACGCAATTGCCCGGCTTGATTTTGAGTGGCACTACCTATCGCGATAGCGATGGGGATGGTTCATTAGATGAGGATGATGATTTTCCCAGCAATCACGCGGCATCTATTGATAGTGACAGTGATGGCCACCCCGATGTATGGAATTCTTTCTGCGATAGAGAGTGCATCGCGGGCAGCGGTCTAACATTTGATCGGTTTCCTAATAACTCGGCTGCTTGGCTTGACGAAGACTTAGATGGTTTTCCTGATAGTTGGGCGGATAGTTGTGATGTTAATTGCCAGGCAGCTTCAGGTTTAACGCTAGATAGTTATCCTAACGATATTGATGAAGATGGAATAAATGATGATACCGATACCGATGATAACGGTGATGGCATTATCGATGCGGATTCAGATTCTGATGGCTTGATTGATATCTCCAGTCTCGAACAGCTCAATGCGATTCGTTACAACCTAGCGGGTACTGGCCGTACTTTAATTGAAGGTGAGGTAACGAATAGTTCTGGCTGCCCAGTGGATGGCTGTATTGGTTTTGAATTAACCACCACGCTGGATTTTGATACCAACGCAGATGGTGTCATGGATGCGCATGATGCGTATTGGAATGATGGTAAAGGGTGGGAGCCGGTTGGTACCGATTATGACACAGCATTTACCAGCATCTTCGATGGCAATGGCTATCAGATTCGCAATCTGTATATTAATCATAATAGTAGTAACTGCGCCAATCCCAATACTTGCAGAATTATAGTTGGCTTGTTTGGATATATTAATGGAGCCATTTTACGCAATATTGGTTTAGCTGGTGAGTTGACGCGTGTTACCGGTGAATATAATGTGGGTGGGCTCGTGGGTTATGCGAATAACTCAGCAACGATTAGCGAAAGCTATGTCAGCGGAATTATTACTGGCGACAGATACGTAGGCGGCTTAGCAGGGACCCTCGACACTAATAGCACTATTAGAAACAGCTTTGCCACAGGTACAGTCAGTGGCAATGTCCGTATTGGAGGACTGGCTGGGTATCTAAACGGTAGTTCCATCGTCAATAGTTTTGCCGCAGGCTATGTGCGAGGAGTCGGTTACTATGGAGGTATAGGGGGGGCGGTGTTTTTTGGCTCCTTTATCGAAAATAGTTATTCAATCGTTGCCGTGAATGGAACAGACATCGATAGCTTCTCAATTAAAGCAACTACTTTAGTTGAACTCCAATGTCCAGTCGGCGCTAGTAATACTAGCTGCATTGCCGATAAAGTGCTCTATGCCGAATGGGATAACAATGTCTGGGATTTTGGTACAAGTAATCAGCTTCCCGGTTTGATTCTAGAAGGCATTACCTATAGAGACAGTGATGGTGATGGCTCCTTGGATAGCGACGATGCATTTTCAAATAATTTTGCAGCGTCTTTGGATAGGGACAATGATGGTCATCCTGATATATGGACAATAGGCTGTGATGCTAATTGTATTTCAAACAGTGGTTTAACTCTTGATCAGTTTCCCAGTAATCCGGCCGCTTGGCAGGATGAAGATCTAGATGGCTACCCAGATAGCTGGGTAGATAGTTGCGATGCTAATTGCCAAGCAATATCAGGTTTAACTCTTGATAGTTACCCTAACGATACTGATAACGACGGTATCAATAACATCGACGACACCGATGATAATAACGATGGTATTGCCGATGCCGATGCCGATTCTGATGGCTTGATTGATGTATCGAGTATCGAGCAACTCTATGCGATTCGTTATAACCTCGTAGGCACTGGCCGTACTTCAGTAGAAGGTGAGAAAACTGATAGCTCTGGCTGCCCTGCAGTGATACTCAATGGTGTGCTTCAGTTGCATTGCTCGGGGTATGAACTCACCAATAACTTGGATTTTGATACCAACGCCGATGGTGCGATGGATGAGAACGATGCTTATTGGAACGATGGTGAAGGGTGGGTACCGATAGGTAATTCTACTTCACCTTTTGAAGCAATATTTGATGGTAAAGGTTATCAAATACTTAACCTTTATATAAAAAGTGGTTCAGATACAGGGCTATTTGGCGCTATTGAAGGCGTGAATGCAAATCTTCGTAATATAGGCCTCACTGGGCCGCTGATGAATGTGGAAGGTTACGATAATGTTGGTGGGTTAGTGGGTTTTGCATTGGTTGGCTCAAGTATTAACGAGTGCTACTCGACAGGAGAGATTACAGGGAGGAATAACGTAGGAGGACTTGTAGGGAATTTAGATTACTCAGCCATAAATAACAGCTTTTCCACCGGCAGTGTCACTGCTAATGGCTATGTTGGTAGTTTGCTTGGTTCTTTACATGATTCTTCTGTAAGCAACAGTTTTGCCACAGGTCGGGTTTCTGCGAAATCAATTAGTGGTATCGGCGGATTGATTGGTTATTTCCCTTTCGACAATGACATTCTTAATAGCCACTGGGCAACCGATACTACCGGCCAAATCAATAGCGCGGGAGAATCGGAGTTTGATAACTACTTCGGTGCCACGTTGGCGGAATTACAATGCCCAACGGCTCGCGATAATACGGACGACTGTGTCATTAGTAATACGCTGTATGCCGGATGGGATAGCAATGTTTGGGATTATGGTAGCAATACCGAACTACCGGGTTTGATTTTTGATGGCGTGGTTTATCGTGATAGTGACGGTGATGGATCACTTGATGGCGATGATGCTTTTCCGAATAGCTGGGCTGCGACTATAGATGCTGACCGTGATGGTTACCCTGATGCTTGGAACATAAACTGTGATACCGAGTGCTTGGAAACCAGTGGGTTAACACTAGATCAATTCCCGACGACGTCTGCTGCTTGGGAAGATAAAGACATAGATGGCGACCCCGATAGCTGGGCTCCTGATTGCGATATTAGTTGCCAAAATGACTCTGGTTTGACGCTAGATATTTTCCCTAACGATATTGATAACGATGGTATCAATAACACGGACGATAACGATGATAATAACGACGGCGTCATGGATGCGGATGCAGATTCTGATGGCTTGATTGATATCTCTAGTCTGGAACAGTTCAACGCGATTCGTTACAACCTAGCGGGCACTGGTCGTACTTTAATTGAAGGTGAAGAAACGGATAGCTCTGGCTGCCCTGCAGTTATACTTGACGGCGTGCTTCAACATCATTGCTGGGGTTATGAGTTAATCAATACCTTGGATTTTGATACTAACACCGATGGCGTAATTGATGAGAATGACGCCTATTGGAATGAAGGCGATGGGTGGGAGCCGATTGGTACTTCATCATCTTTATCGTTTCAAGCAATCTTTGATGGCAATGGCTATCAAATTCGCAATTTATATATTAATCGCAGCAGCACAAATTACGTTGGATTATTTGGATATATCTCGGGTGAATCTGCTCAGCTACGCAATATCGGATTAACCGGTGAGCTGATGCAAGTGCAGGGGTATAGCTACGTTGGTGGGCTTGCGGGTTATGCCAACAACGCAGCAACAATAGAGCAGAGTTACGTCACCGGCGCGGTTAGCGGTTCAAGCTCCGTGGGCGGTTTGGCTGGTAGGAGCTACAGTAATAGCGCTATTAACAACAGTTTTGCCAGCGGTGCGGTGACCGGTGATTCTTCTGTCGGCGGCCTAGTTGGCTACTTCTCTAGTAGTACCATTAATAGTAGTTTCGCTACTGGCGCGGTGACGGGCAATTCATCTGTCGGCGGTTTGGTTGGCACTCTTTCCAGTAGCGACATCAGTACCAATTTCGCTAGCGGCGCGGTGACGGGTAATTCCTCTGTTGGCGGCCTAGTTGGCTACTCATCTAGTAGTACCATTAATAGTAGTTTCGCTACTGGGGCGGTGATAGGTGATTCTTATGTGGGCGGTTTGACTGGCTATAGTAATAGCACAATCACCAACAGCCATTGGGCTACCGATACCACAGGCCAACTAAATAGCGATGGAGAATCGGAATTCGATAACTACTTCGGTGCCACGCTAGCAGAACTACAATGCCCAACGTCTAGCGATAATAAAGATGACTGTGTCATTAGTAATACGCTTTATGCTGGATGGGATAGCGGTGTTTGGGATTTCGGTACCTCTACGCAATTACCCGGTTTAATCATTAATGGAATTGTTTACCGCGATGAAGACGGTAATGGCAGCCTTGATGAAAACCAAGCGCCGACGGTGACTCTAACCTTAAAGCAGGACGGTTACGTGGTGTCTGATATTACCGCTGGCGATGGTGATGTCACGTTAGAAGCAACAATAACTGACTCTGATGCAAGTGATCGCCATACATTAAGCTGGACGTATGACGGAATCACAGTCATGAGCGAAACCGACACTGGCGTTACGTTTAAGTCGGATAATTTAGTGGCGGGTGAATACACGGTTTCTGTCGTTGCGACAGATAATCGCTATTCGCCATTAAGTGCTGAAGCGGAAATTACGTTCACCGTTTATTCGGCTTATGTTCCTGAGCCAGAACCCGCCCCAGGAAACACCACTACTTCTTCAGGTAAAAAAGGCGGTGGCGGCGCATTAGGCTTAATCTGGCTGATGCTGTGTGGCGGCTTGGTGTATACACGTCAGCGCCGTGTGGTGTTTGCGGGTTAAGCTTTTAACACGTGTTTTAGCTCAACTGTAAATCGAAGCCAGAATCTATTCTGGCTTCGATTTTTTTATGAGCAGCATTTATTGAGAAAATAGTTAGCCGCCACACTGACGTAGCGGTGCGTGTTCTATATAATTGCGCTGGTTTAATAAGCCCAGATTTACAGCTGTTGGTATCGTCAGATATCTAAGAGCACCAAGGATGATGATTTTTCGAATGGAATTCGCTCAGCCGCAGAGATGCTGGCTACTTTCCTCGCGTTAATTCGACATCCTCAGTATTTGAAAATCAGACATCGAGTTCTAGCACATTGATATTCGCTAGCAATCAGTAACTCGCTGATATGTGTATTCGCATGGCCACTCATTTAATTGGTCATGAAACTGTTAAAAGGATGTTACCCAGCTATGGCCATCACACCGCTCCGCCTACTTGTGCCGATGATTCTCGGCTGCCTCATTGTGCCTTCGGCCTTCGCTGAAAGTGGCCGTGCCGACTACGATCTAGACGACGACGGCTTGATTGAAATCAACAGCCTCGCCGACCTCGACGAAGTCCGAAATAACTTAGATGGCACAAGCCTGTACGGTGATAGTACCGGCTGCCCAGTGGATGGCTGTATAGGTTTTGAACTCACCACCAGGCTGGACTTCGATACCAATGCCGATGGTGTAATGGATGCGAATGATGCGTATTGGAATGGTGGAGATGGCTGGATGCCAATCGGTAGCTCCTCAACACCATTTACCAGCACCTTCGATGGTAATGGCTATCAGATTCGCAACTTGTATATCAATCGTAGCAGCACAGATTACGTTGGACTTTTTGGCTATATCTACGGCGAATCTGCTCTGTTGCGTAATATCGGATTAACCGGCGATATGATGCGTGTTGTGGGAAATAACTACGTTGGTGGGCTTGCGGGTTATGTCAATAGCGCAGCAAGCATAGATCAGAGTTACGTTACCGGCGCGGTGACCGGTGATTGGTATGTGGGCGGCTTCGCAGGCTACCTCTCAAATAGCGCTATTAATAATAGTTTTGCCATCGGCGCAGTGACTGGTGATTACTTTGTGGGCGGCCTAGTTGGCTACTTCTCTAGTAGTACCATTAATAGTAGTTTCGCTACTGGCGCGGTGACGGGCAATTCTTATATGGGCGGCCTAGTGGGAGCTAACAGTACCTCTATTACTAATAGTTATTGGTCGGTTGATACAACGGGTATTCGGAGTGCTTCGGTATCGGCGGCCACCCTAGCTGAATTGCAATGCCCTGTCAGCGCCGATAATACAAGCTGCGTGACAGATAAAACGCTTTATGCTGAATGGGATAGTGGTGTATGGGACTTCGGCACCAATGTGCAACTCCCCGGCTTGATTTTGAGTGGCACCACCTATCGTGATAGCGATAGTGATGGCTTGCTAGACGAGGATGATGCCTTCCCGAATAGTCGTGCTGCTTCTTACGATAGCGATAGTGATGGGCACCCCGACGTATGGAATTCTTTCTGCGATAGAGATTGCATTGTGGGCAGTGGTCTAACACTCGATCGGTTTCCTAATAACTCGGCTGCGTGGCTTGATGGAGACTTAGATGGGTTTCCTGATAGTTGGGCCGATAGTTGTGATGTAAATTGCCAGGCAGCTTCAGGTTTAACGCTAGATAGTTATCCTAACGATATTGATGAAGATGGAATAAATGATGATACCGATACCGATGATAACGGTGATGGCATTATCGATGCGGATTCAGATTCTGATGGCTTGATTGATGTAACGAGTCTCGAACAGCTTAATGCGATTCGTTACAATTTAGCGGGTAGCGGACGAACATTAACAGATGGGGGGGAGGCGGATAGTTCGGGCTGCCCTCCGGTGATAATTGATGGCGCGCTTCAGTTTCATTGCTCAGGGTATGAACTTACCAGCAACTTAGATTTTGATACCAACGCCGATGGCGTGATGGATGCGAATGACGCGTATTGGAATGACGGAGCTGGTTGGATGCCAATCGGTAGTTCCTCAGCGCCCTTTACCACCACTTTTGATGGCAATGGTCATCAAATTCGTAACTTGTATATCAATCGCAGCCACACTAATTATGTTGGCTTATTTGGTTTTATCTCAGGCGAATCTGTTCTGCTGCGTAATATCGGATTAACCGGCAAGCTGATGAAAGTGCAGGGATATCGTTATGTTGGCGGGTTTGTGGGTTATGCCGATAACGCAGCAAGGATAGAGCAGAGTTACGTCACCGGCGCCGTTACAGGTTATTTTCTTGTGGGCGGATTCGCGGGTTATCTCTATGGTAGCGCTATTAACAACAGCTTCGTGACTGGCGCGGTGACTGGTGATGGTGTGGGCGGCTTGGCTGGCTATCTCGACAAAAGTAGTGCCATTAACAACAGCTACGTCACAGGAGCAGTAATCGGTGGTTCTTCTGTCGGCGGTTTGACTGGCTATAACAATGGCTCTGTTATCACCGATAGTTATTGGGCTGTAGATACAACGGGTATTATTAGTACCTCGGCTTTGGCGGCCACTCAGGCTGAACTTCAATGCCCTGTCGGCGCCGACAATAAAAGCTGTGTTTTAGATCAAACGCTTTATGCCGGATGGGACAGTGGTTTATGGGACTTCGGTACCAATGCGCAACTGCCCGGCTTAATTTTGAGTGGCACCACCTATCGCGATAGTGATGGTGATGGTTCGCTGGATGGCGACGATGCGTTTCCGAATAATCACGCGGCATCGTGGGATGGCGATAATGATGGTCATCCTGATATGTGGACGATAGGGTGCGATGCTAATTGTATTTCAAACAGTGGTTTAACTCTTGATCAGTTCCCTAGTAATCCGGCCGTTTGGCAGGATGAGGACTTAGATGGTTATCCCGAAAGTTGGGTAGATGGTTGTGATGCTAATTGCCAAACATCATCAGGCCTAACACTTGATAGTTACCTTGATGATACGGATAACGACGGCATTAATAATAGCGACGACACTGATGATAATAACGACGGCATCACCGATGCGGATGCGGATTCTGATGGTTTGATTGAGGTTTCCACGCTCGAACAATTAAACGCAATTCGCTACAACCTAATGGGCACTGGTCGTACTTTAATAGAAGGCGAGGAAACGGATAGCTCTGGCTGCCCAGTGGTGGTTCTTGATGGTGTGCTTCAGTTGCATTGCTCGGGGTATGAACTCACCAATAACTTGGATTTTGATACTAACACCGATGGTGTAATGGATGAAAATGACGCCTATTGGGATGACGGTGCTGGCTGGGAGTCGATTGGTACCGATTATGACACACCATTTACCAGCACCTTCGATGGTAACGGGCATCAAATTCGCAACTTATACATCGATCGCAGCAGTACCGATTATGTTGGCTTATTTGGCTTTATTTCAGGCAAATCTGCCCAGCTGCGTAATATCGGATTAACCGGTGAGTTGATGCGTGTGGTTGGGTATAAGGATGTCGGTGGGCTTGCGGGCTATGCTAGGAGCGCAGCAAGGATAGAGCAAAGTTACGTTACCGGCGTCGTTACAGGTTATCGGTATGTGGGCGGCGTGGCTGGCTATCTCTACAGTAGCGTCATTAATAACAGTTATGTTACTAGCGCGGTGACTGGTTATAATAGTGTGGGCGGCCTAGTTGGCAGCATCATCTCTGGTAGTACCATTAATAGCAGTTTCGCCACTGGCGCGGTGACGGGTAATTCTTCTGTCGGCGGTTTGAGTGGCTATAGTTCTAGCTCTGTTATCACCAACAGTTATTGGGCGGTTGATACAACCGGTATCAGAAGTACCTCGTTATCGGCGGCCACCCTAGCTGAACTGCAGTGTCCTGCTGGTGCTGACAATACAAGCTGCGTGGCAGATCAAACGCTGTATGCTGAATGGGATAGTGGTGTATGGGACTTCGGCAGCAATACGCAACTTCCCGGCTTAATTTTGAGTGGCACTACCTATCGTGATAGCGATGGTGATGGCTCGCTGGATGAAGACGATGTATTTCCGAATAATCGTGCTGCTTCTTATGATCGCGATAGTGATGGCCACCCCGATGTATGGAATTCTTTTTGCGATAGAGAGTGCATTGCGGGCAGCGGTCTAACACTCGATCGGCTTCCTAATAACTCGGCTGCTTGGCTTGATGAAGACTCAGATGGGTTTCCTGATAGTTGGGCTGACAGTTGTGATGTAAATTGCCAGGCAGCTTCAGGTTTAACGCTTGATAGTTACCTTAACGATACGGATAACGACGGTATTAATAATAGCGACGATACTGACGATAATAACGACGGCATTATGGATGCAGATGCGGACTCTGATGGCTTGATTGATATCTCCAGTCTCGAACAGCTGGATGCGATCCGTTACAACCTAGCCGGCACAGGCCGCACCCTCATCGACGGTGGTGATAGTGACAGCTCTGGTTGCCCGGTTGCCGTTGTTGATGGTGTTCATCAGTTTCAGTGTATGGGCTATGAGTTAATCAATAACTTGGATTTTGATACCAATGCTGATGGCGTCATGGATGCGAATGATGCGTATTGGAATGAGGGATATGGGTGGGAGCCGCTTGGCTCTTATGATTTCCCTTTTGGTCGTCTATTCGACGGTAACGGGTATCAAATTCGCAATTTATATATCAACCGCACCGGTTCATATTATGTTGGGTTATTTGGATATATTTCAGGCGAATCCGCTCAGCTACGTAATATCGGATTAACCGGTGAGCTGATGCAAGTGCAGGGATCTAGTTATGTTGGTGGGCTTGTGGGCTATGCCAAGAGCGCAGCAAGGATAGAGCAGAGTTACGTCACCGGCGCAATTAGCGGTTCAAGCTCCGTGGGCGGCTTGGCTGGCTATCTCTCAAATAGCGCTATTAACAACAGTTTCGCCACCAGCGCGGTGACCAGTGATGATTGGTATGTGGGCGGCCTAGTTGGCTACTCCTCTAGTAGTACCATTAACAGTAGTTTCGCCACAGGCGCGGTGACGGGTAATTTTTATGTCGGCGGTCTGACTGGCAATAGTGTTCGCTCTGTTATCACCAACAGCCATTGGGCTACCGACACCACAGGCCAACTAAATAGCGATGGAGAATCGGAATTCGACAACTACTTCGGTGCTACGCTAGCAGAATTACAATGCCCAACGTCTAGCGATAATACCGACGACTGCGTCATTAGTAATACGCTTTATGCCGGATGGGATAGCAGTATTTGGGATTTCGGTACATCTACGCAATTGCCCGGTTTAATCATTAATGGAATTGTTTACCGCGATGAAGACGGTAATGGCAGCCTTGATGAAAACCAAGCGCCGACGGTGACTCTAACCTTAAAGCAGGACGGTTACGTGGTGTCTGATATTACCGCTGGCGATGGTGATGTCACGTTAGAAGCAACAATAACTGACTCTGATGCAAGTGATCGCCATACATTAAGCTGGACGTATGACGGAATCACAGTCATGAGCGAAACCGACACTGGCGTTACGTTTAAGTCGGATAATTTAGTGGCGGGCGAATACACGGTTTCTGTCGTTGTGACAGATAATCGCTACTCACCATTAAGTGCTAAAGCGGAAATTACATTCACCGTTTATTCGGCTTATGTTCCTGAGCCAGCTCCTGAAAATACCTCTTCAGGTAAAAAAGGCGGTGGCGGTGCATTAGGCTTAATCTGGCTGATGCTGTGTGGCGGATTGGTGTATGCACGTCAGCGCCGTGTGGTGTTTGCGGGTTAAGCTTTTAACACGTGTTTTAGCTAGATCTTAAATCGAAGCCAGAATCTATTCTGGCTTCGATTTTTTATTTGCAGTATTTGAAAATAAAAAATCGAGTTCCAGCACATTCATATTCAACGGCAAAAAGTCCGCACGGGACGATTGGGTTATGAACAAGGCGGCTTAGTGAAAGTGTAAGCTCGCGATATCCGTGGTGTGCTTGTGGTCAATTCACAGACAACTGTCTTTTATGTATGATCAGATCCTAATAAAAATAATACCTAGGAACTTCCATGGATCAGGTTGCAAGTCTCAAAGAGCCAAGCGCTTATCGCTGGCTGTCGACCATGCCTGCCTTTCTTATTTTGGTTCTCGTTGTTCTCCTTGATACCAGTAATGCGATTCAGGGGCAGCTGTTGCTGTTGGGCGAGCGTACGTGGGAAGGGTATTACCAGTTAAGATTAGACCCTGTCGCTCCGGCCTGTGATCCTTCTCAGGATATAGAAGTCGCATTGCAGCGCACTCTGCAAAAGCAGGAAGCCAATGCTGGCGATGAGATGGATCTGTTTGCGATGGAGCCGATTGCGCCCGAGGTGCTTAGGGAGTCGTTAATTGCATCTCAAAAAGAGTGTCGTTTTCGCGTCGATCGTTACCACGAAATATTAGAGCGAAAGACCTCCAGTGTGGCTATGTACATTGCCGTTGAGCAATGGGTGGCGGACTTAGGTGAATTTCGAATGCGTGCTTCTGGCATCATGCTGGCGGTACTTCTTCTTATCTGCGGTGGCACGGCACTGTTCCGTAAACATCATATTTCATTGCGTCCGGCGTTAACGGTACTGGATTTTCGTGTGTCTGCGCTCGCTCAGATGGCGGCTTTTGGAATTTTATTTTATTCCATGGCCAGCTTTAAAGGGGTGGCGCTCTCTGCAGGTGTTAATGTCGTTCCTGAACATCTGGCGTTGCTTTGGGTTTGGATTATTGGTTTTGGTTCGGCGATTGCTATTTGTCTGTATCAGGTGATTAAAGTACCGGCAGATGCAGAGCGCGGCGGTCATATCGGTAATGCAATTTTGGCTACTCCGCTGTACGCCATTTTCACGATTATTTCCGGCAGTTATTTTCTTTTTCAAGGGCACGCTTCAGGCATCGGTATTTATATTAATCAGATGATGGAGTTGGCGCCTCTGATGTTAAATGTCGCGCTCTATGTACTCATCGGTATGTTGCTTAAACGTACCGATATGGCACAGAAAGTATTCGATGTATTTCGTCCGTTTAATCTGCGTCCTGAGATGTTGGCGGTGGTGGCTGTTGCTGTATCAGCCATACCGACGGCGTACACAGGTGGTTCGGGTATTTTCGTGATTGCGGTCGGTAGTTTGGTTTATATGGAAGTTCGTCGAGCAGGCGCTCGTCGGCAATTAGCCTTGGCTGCGACGGCTATGTCGGGCTCACTTGGGGTGGTATTAAGACCCTGCCTTTTAGTGGTGATTGTTGCGGCATTGAATAATGAAGTCACGACCGATCAGCTATTTAGCTGGGGCGTCAAAGTGTTCCTGTTAACGACCGCACTGTTTGCGTTTTATGCCTTTATTTCCAGTAAGAAAGTGTCGAACAACGGAGATGAAACATTAACTTCTCAGAATAATGGCACCAAGGTTTTTCCTCAGTTTCTTCAGGCGTTAAAACCACTTATTCCTTATGTGATGTTGATTGCAGGAACGTTATTTATTTACGCATTGGTGTTGGCTGCGTACTTGGATGAATTTTCTGCACCGACTATTTTGCCTGTGCTTTTGATCGTCATTCTTGCGTACGAACGCTTTGCCAATCAAGAGGTGCGTCAACAAAGTTCGACGCCTGATGTCGAAGAAAAACCGAGCCTATTTGCTACGCTGCAATCATCGACCTCAGAAGCCACGGTGCATATTGGCGCGCTACTCATGCTCATGGGTACGACAATGACTATTGGTGGCGTAGTCGAGCGCGCAGAGTTAATGGCGCATTTACCAGTCGAGTTCAGTTCGGTATGGATGGCCATGTTGATGTTAGTCGCTATTTTGGTAGTGATTGGCATGATTATGGACCCTTACGGCGCTGTGTTGTTGGTGAGTGTGACCATCGCCGGTATTGCTTATAAAGCAGGGATTGATCCTATTCACTTCTGGATGGTGACGCTGGTGGCCTTTGAGCTGGGCTATCTGAGTCCACCGGTCGCACTGAACCATCTCCTGACTCGGCAAGTGGTGGGTGAAGAGGAGATCCGGTTGGCAAAGCTTGAAACCATCGGCGACAACTTTTGGTATCGCAATGAGAAGATCTTGCTGCCCTTAGTGACCATGGCAACGGCTTTAATCATCGTTGCATTTGGCCCTTTGCTCTGGGCTGAGATGTAAAGCCCATATAAAAGACGTTCAACCTTTGAACAATGGGCCGCTTTCAGCGAGAATAGCGGCCTTTCTGTTATCCAGTTTCGAGTAATCATGTCTGACACACCGTTCTATCAGGAAGTCGCCTCTCGACGCACTTTCGGCATTATCTCGCATCCTGATGCGGGTAAAACAACCATTACCGAGAAGCTGTTGTTGTTCGGGAATGCCATTCAGCTAGCCGGTACGGTTAAAGGCCGTAAGACGGGCCGTATGGCAACGTCCGACTGGATGAAGATGGAGCAGGACCGTGGTATCTCGATCACGACGTCGGTGATGCAGTTCCCGTACAAGGACCGCATGGTTAACCTATTGGACACGCCTGGTCACGAAGACTTCTCGGAAGATACCTACCGCACCTTAACGGCGGTCGATTCTGTGTTGATGGTGATCGACGGTGCTAAAGGCGTTGAGGATCGTACCATCAAGTTGATGGATGTCTGCCGCTTGCGTGATACGCCGATTTTTACCTTCATCAACAAGATGGATCGTGAAGTGCGTGATCACATCGAAGTGATGGATGAGATTGAAACCGTTCTTAAGATCAAGTGTGCGCCTGTGACTTGGCCAATCGGTATGGGTAAGGCCTTCAAGGGCGTATACAACCTACTCACGGATACCGTTCATGTGTTTCAGCCGGGCAAAGGCAGTGTGGTTCCAGATGATGTGCGCATTGAGGGTTTGCATTCGCCGGAGTCGGTAGCCTACTTAACTCAGGGCTTGATTGATGAGCTGCAGGATGAGATCGAGCTAGTACAGGGCGCGAGCCATGAGTTCGATTTAGAGGAATACCTTGCCGGTAACCTAACGCCGGTATTCTTTGGCACGGCATTAGCGAACTTCGGTATCCGTGAAATGTTGGATTACTTCGTGGAGTGGGCACCTATGCCGATTCCGCGAGAAACGAACGAGCGTGCAATCGTACCCACGGAGACTGACTTCACTGGATTTATTTTTAAAATCCAAGCGAACATGGACCCTAAGCACCGCGACCGTATTGCCTTTATGCGTATTTGCTCAGGCACTTACACCAAGGGTATGAAGATGCGTCATGTGCGTATTGGTAAAGACATTAAAATTGCTGATGCGGTTACTTTCTTGGCGGGTGATCGCTCGGCGGTTGAAGAAGCGGTGTCGGGCGATATTATCGGTTTGCACAACCACGGCACGATTCAGATTGGTGATACTTTTACCAGCTCGGGTGATTTGCAATTTACCGGTATTCCGCACTTTGCACCGGAATTGTTTAAACGTGTACGGTTAAAAGATCCTCTGAAAATGAAGCAGTTGCAAAAAGGTTTGCAGCAGTTATCGGAAGAGGGTGCCACTCAGTTGTTTATGCCGGTGAATAACAACGACCTGATTTTAGGGGCGGTGGGTGTGCTGCAGTTCGACGTGGTTCAACAGCGTTTACGCGATGAATATAAGGTCGAATGTATTTATGAACCGATCAGCGTAAATACCGCACGTTGGGTTTACTGTAAGGATCATAAGATGCTGGAAGACTTTAAGCGCAAAGCGGGTGATAACTTAGCGATTGATGGCGGTGGTCATTTAACCTATGTGGCTCCAACTCGCGTGAATCTGTCTTTGACCGAAGAACGCTGGCCGGATATTGAGTTCCGCTCAACTCGCGAACACTAATTTGGGTGTTGCGATAGCGAGTTCTAAGTGGGTGTTTAGCTAAGCTTTGGCTCGGCTTTGCCTTGCGGTGACGAAAGATTCGACTAATCTTCTTCACAAAGGTCCGTCGGAGAAGAAAATGACGTTATTTTTTGTCGCAGGAAGTGCCCTAACTCTGTTACTATGCGCGGCTGCCTGCTGGCTATTACAGCATAGGGTCAATAAACAGACCGTATCGGCCCATGATGCCAAGGGTTATCTACTGATTGCCTGTATCATCGTTGGCTTTGGTGTGAGTGCCGGTTGTTTTGCCGTTGGCCAACAACTGGGATATCAACAGCAGGAAAATACGTCAGAAGCGATGGGCTTAGCCCTACTTCTGGATGTTATGGTGGCATTGCTAGCGCTCATTGTAGGGCTAGTAGTGATTAAGGAACCCGAACAGTATTAATCGGATATGCAGGTCTGCGGGCAGGAATGCGTATTACGAAAGAATTCGGCTGAAATCTGTGCAAGAAGGTGTTGCAGAAGACTTCAGTGTCCTATAGAATGCCGCCCTCTTTTCGGATCAACATGCCCTTGAAGGCGAGAAATTGATGAAAACTTACAGCGCGAAACCAGAATCCGTAAAACGTGAGTGGTTTGTAGTTGATGCAGCTGAACAAACGCTGGGTCGTCTGGCTACTGAGGTTGCTCGCCACTTGAGAGGCAAGCACAAGCCAGAATTCACTCCACACGTTGACACTGGCGACTATATCGTCGTTATCAACGCGGACAAAGTTAAAGTAACCGGTAATAAATCCAGTGATAAGATGTACTATCGTCACACTGGTTACCCTGGTGGTCTTAAGTCTATCTCTTTTGAGAAACTTATTGATCATAAGCCAGAGATGGTTATTGAAACTGCAGTTAAAGGCATGCTGCCCAAGAATCCTCTTGGTCGTGCCATGTTCAAAAAAATGAAAGTTTATGCCGGTAGCGAGCATCCTCATACTGCTCAACAGCCGCAAGAACTGAAACTGGGATAATATGATGGCAGTCTCTCAATACTATGGTACCGGTCGTCGTAAGACTTCCACTGCACGCGTTTTCTTGCGTCCAGGTACTGGCAGCATCGTAGTAAACAAAAAGTCTTTGGACGTTTACTTCGGTCGTGAAACAGCTCGTATGGTTGTTCGTCAACCACTCGAATTGACTGAAAACCTAGGCAAATTTGACGTTATCGTTAACGTTCAAGGCGGCGGCGGTAGTGGTCAAGCTGGTGCAATCCGTCACGGTATTACCCGTGCATTGATGCAGTACGATGAAACATTGCGTCCTTCTCTACGCGCAGCGGGTTATGTAACTCGTGATGCTCGTGAAGTTGAGCGTAAGAAAGTGGGTCTACGTAAAGCACGTAAGAAGCCACAGTTCTCCAAGCGTTAATCCGCTGCAGAATAATAAAGAGCGCTTATTGGCACAGATCAATAAGCGCTTTTTTTATGTCTAAATCCCTAGTATCTATGGGTTTTTCCGGTTGTTTCTGGCCCCTATTTTCTTTACTATGAGCGCCGCTCTGTATGCTACGCTTGGTCTGTACAAAAATTGTGCAAGCGCTCCTGACCGGCTGGCGACGAAAGAATTTTTTTGATGGGAGAAGATGGTAATGAGTCAAGACGGCGTGAATAAGACTCGGCGTACTCTGCTCGTGGGTGCGACCGGTGCTGTCGGTGCAGTTGGTGCAGGCTTCCTTGCAGTGCCATTCGTAAAATCTTGGTTGCCAAGTGAAAAAGCGAAGGCTGCTGGTGCCCCGGCTAAAGTCGATGTCAGTAAAATTGAACCAGGTGCCATGCTCACCGCCGAATGGCGCGGTAAGCCTGTCTATATCGTGCGTCGCACACCAGAAACCTTGGACACTCTTGGTACTCTGGCTGGTCGTTTAAAAGATCCCGAGAACAGCAATAAAGAACAGCAACCAGCGTATGCAGATAACGGTTTCCGTTCACGTAAACCAGAATTGCTGGTTTTGCTAGGTGTATGTACTCACCTAGGTTGCGCTCCTAAGTATTTCGCTGAAGTTAAGCCTGAGCCGTTTGATTCTGACTGGAAAGGTGGTTGGTACTGCCCGTGTCACGGTTCACGTTTCGATTTGGCGGGCCGTGTATTCAATGGTTCACCAGCCGCAGCCAACTTAGTTGTACCTCCGTACACCTACGAAAGCGAAAACGTTCTGGTGATTGGCGTTGACGAGGAGAATGCATAATGAGCAAGCAGCAAAATACGCTCATGGGTTGGATTGATGACCGTCTGCCGGTTACTCAGACCTATGAAAAGCATATGTCTAAGTACTATGCACCGAAGAACTTCAACTTTTGGTACTTCTTCGGCGTATTGTCCATGATGATGCTGGCCAACCAGATCCTTACGGGTGTTTGGTTGACTATGAACTTCGTACCAAGCGCTGAAGGTGCTTTCGCATCAGTTGAATTCATCATGCGTGACGTGCAGTGGGGTTGGTTGATTCGTTACCTTCACTCTACCGGTGCTACCTTCTTCTTTATCGCTGTATACCTGCACATGATGCGTGCGGTTCTATACGGTTCATACCAGAAGCCACGTGAATTGATTTGGATCTTCGGTATGTTGATTTACCTAGCTCTGATGGCAGAAGCCTTCATGGGTTACGTACTACCTTGGGGCCAGATGTCCTACTGGGGTGCGCAGGTAATTATCTCTCTATTCTCGGTTATTCCTTTCGGTATCGGTGATGCACTGACTGAATGGATCCGTGGTGACTTCTTGATCTCTGGCGCGACTCTTAACCGCTTCTTTGCATTGCACGTTGTCGCTTTGCCATTAGTGATTGTTGGTTTGGTTGTTGTTCACTTGTTGGCGCTGCACGAAGTGGGTTCTAACAACCCAGATGGCGTTGATATTAAGAAATTGAAAGACGAAAACGGTAAGCCGTTAGATGGTATTCCGTTCCACCCTTACTACACCGTGCATGACTTGGTGGGTATTGTTGTCTTCTTGATGATCTTCTGCACCGTATTGTTCTTCTTCCCAGAAGGTAATGGTTTTGCTCTCGAATACGCTAACTTTGAACCTGCGAATGGTTTGAAAACGCCAGCTCATATTGCACCGGTTTGGTACTTCGGTTCTTTCTATGCAATTTTGCGTGCGGTTCCAGATAAGTTGTTCGGTGTAATGGCGATGGGTGCTGCAATTGCTATCTTGTTCGTATTGCCATGGTTGGATCGTAGTCCTGTTAAGAGCTGGCGCTACAAAGGCTGGATCAGCAAGATCTTCATCGTCGTATTTGGTTTCAACTTTGTATTGTTGACTTGGTTGGGTACTCAGCCAGCAACGGCAACGCTAACGTCTATCGCACAGGTTGCATCGGTTATTTATTTCAGCTTCTTTATCGGAATGCCGTTCTATACCCGTATGGAAAAACCCAAACCAGTGCCAGAACGCGTAACCGGGGGCCATTAATAATGAAAAAGATATTTGCGTTAATTGCAGCGGTTATCCCTGCGTTTGCTTTGGCTTCTGGTGGCGATGTACACCTAGACAAGCATTTGACTGATCTCACTGACACTGCTTCATTGCAGCGCGGTGCTCAAACCTTTGCTAACTACTGCATGGGGTGTCACGCGACATCTCACGCTCGTTATAATCGTGTAGCAAGTGATCTCGATATTCCTGAAAAGTTAATGATGGAAAATTTAGTTGCCGATCCAGACAAGAAGTTTGGTGATCTGATGACAATTGCTATGACTACACCAGACGCTAAACAATGGTTTGGTGCACCGCCACCAGATTTAACTTTGGTGGCTCGTGTTCGTCGTCCTGATTGGTTGTACACGTACTTGCGTAGCTTCTATGTAGACCCAAGCCGTCCATGGGGTGTTAACAACGTTGTCTTTAAAGACGTTGGTATGCCGCATGTGTTAGCTGGCTTGCAGGGTGTACAAAAGTTAGGTACTGCTCAAGTTGCTGTTGGTTTTGATACTTTAACCGGTCAAGAAATCACTGAAGAGCATCATGATGTTCTGTATTTGGCAGAAGAAGGTTCTTTGTCTGCAAGCGAATACGATAAGTTGGTGTTCGATCTGGTAAACTTCCTGACCTACATGGCTGAACCTATCGCAGTTGAGCGTGAGCGTCTTGGATGGTGGGTACTTCTGTTCCTAGCTATCTTCTTTGTACCAGTGTACATGCTGAACAAAGAGTTCTGGCGCGACGTTAAATAACGTCATTCAGACATCGCAAGTCTATGCAGCTCGGCCGCTTTTAGCGGTCGGGCTATATTTATTTTTGGCATTGCTAAGAAAAAAGAGAGGAAACTATGGGGGTTGTGGCGAAACGCTCTTCCATGACGTTTTATTCAGATGCGGCGGATCACTATAGCCATCGCGTTCGTATCGTACTGGCAGAAAAAGGTGTTGCGGTAGAAATTCATGACATCGATCCAGATAACAAGCCAGAAGACCTGGCAAGCCTGAACCCATATAACTCACTGCCAACGTTAGTTGACCGTGAGCTGGTTCTGTATGAACCAAATGTGATGATGGAATACTTAGACGAACGCTTCCCGCATCCGCCGTTATTACCGGTGTATCCGGTTGCGCGCGCGCAGAGCCGTTTGTGGATCAATCGCATTGAGAAAGACTGGTGCGGTCTGATTGAAACTATTTTGTCTGGTAAAGGCAAAGATGTAGATAAAGCTCGTAAAGAACTTAGCGATAGTTTGATGGCGATTACGCCGATATTCGCTGAGATGCCTTACTTCATGAGTGAAGATTTCTCCATCGTTGATTGCTGTGTTGCACCAATCTTGTGGCGCTTGCCTGTTTTCGGCATTGAACTGCCAGAGAAAGCGTCAAAACCATTGTTGCAGTACATGGAACGTTTGTTTGAGCGTGAATCTTTTCAGGCGAGCTTGTCTGAAGCAGAACGCGAGATGCGCGACTAATGGCTGATAAAATGACACCGAGTCGTCCGTATTTAATGCGGGCGCTCCATGAGTGGATTCTCGACAACAATTGCACGCCTTATGTGTTGGTTGATGCCGGTTTGCCGAATGTACAAGTTCCCCAAGAGTTTGTTAACAACGGACAAATCGTGCTGAATATAAGCACTGGCGCTGTACGTGATTTGTCGATGGCTCAGGAAGGGTTGTCGTTTAATGCACGGTTTGGTGGTGTACCGATGGACGTTTTCGTTCCTTTGGTTGCCATACTTGCTATCTATGCCAAAGAAAATGGTCAAGGAATGGTGTTTGGTTCAGAAGCTGGAGCGCCAGATCCTAGTGATCCACCGCCTCCGCCTAAGTCAGCAAAGAAAGCTGACGTGGTGCCAAGCGGTATTCGACCTTCTTTGAAAGTAGTGAAGTAACAACCGTACGTTAAAGAGCCGCCGCAAGGCGGTTTTTTTATACCTGTTGGTATTTTAAAGGCACGGGCAGCATTATTTTCCCGATGACTGAGTGAAGTTTCTGCTTGGTACATCTGGGTACTTTTCAGGTGCTGTATCTATATAGTAACCTTCGGGTTTTTAAGAGAGGGCGGACAATGCCAAAGGTCAGTGAAATTAAGAAAAATGCCGCCGTTGAATACGACGGTAACGTGTATTTTGTTAAAGATATTGAACGCTCTGTACCGCAAGGTCGCGCCGGTGGTTCTATCTATCGTATGCGCATGTACAACGTGGTTACTGGTGCAAAGCTAGACGAGTCTTTCAAAGACAGCGATATGCTAAACCTAGCTGATCTAACTCGTCGTCCGGTAACGCTGTCGTATATTGATGGTGATGAATACGTATTTATGGATAGCGAAGACTACACGTCGTACAGCCTGAACAAAGAAACGATTGCTGATGAAGCATTGTTCATCGCAGAGGATACGCAGAACCTGCAAGTGGTTGTTCTGAACGATGCGCCCGTAGGTGTTGATTTGCCGGGTGTTGTTGAGTTGGTTATCGTTGATACCGCCCCAGCAATGAAAGGTTCATCGGCAACTTCTCGCACTAAGCCAGCTACATTAACCACTGGCTTGGTCGTTCAGGTTCCTGAGCACATCTCAACGGGTGATCGCATTCGCGTGAACGTTGAAGAATGTAAGTTTACTGGCCGCGCATAAGATTCCTGGTTTATAGCTAGGAAATTACGTTGTCGAAACCCATAAGTTGAGAGCTGCCAATGTGGTTCTCAATTTATGTTTTATTTTTAAGGCGCTATTAGGCAGCGCTGACTAGATTGACCACAACATCCGCAATAAATAACAGTAACGAAGTCGCCACGCCAAGAAAGGCAAAAAGGTAAGCGCGTCTAAGTTGTTTGTATTTCCGTTTTAGTATGTTCCCCATCTGATAGATGTCTTTCAAAAATAGCGCTTTAGCCTTTTCGTTATCTTCAATGGTATTCAGCATGTGGGCTACGTAATCTTCTTCGGTGAAATTGGTGTAGAAACCAAAAAAGAATGGATTGGGCATTTCCTCAATATTTTTTATTGCGAATTTGCCGTGAAATTTTGGAGCTATCACCATTAAGCTAGAGGAGAAGGCAATCAGCTCTAAAGATATGAAGACTATCAAGATGAGTTGCACATGGGTTGCGTAAGACTCAGTGTTCGTGAGTTTTGTGAGTACCACAGTAAACATAATACCTATGATACCCATCAGAATATTCGCCTTCTGATCGGCCATAGCGTTAAGTCGCAGATGGCTTCTATGTACGGCGTTGAGTAAGTCAATTATGCCACCAGTGTTTGGTTTAACTGCTGCTGGCTCGTCTAAAGACAAAATACTTGGACTAGTGTCCTTGTCTGTTATCGACTTGTTCATTGTACTGCTCCGAAACACGTGAACATAAATATAGTGCTATTTTAGAGTGTGGCGCAGTTTATTAACATATGGCGATTAATGATTAATGCTGAGCATTCTACAATATATCGGATTGGCACCGAGAGATGCGTTTGCTACAGCGTTTAGGCTGTAGCGGAGTGAGAGTATCTGTAATTAGGCAAGCGATTAGTTTGTGGCTGGCTGCGCCAATAAATGCCCAATAATGTCACCAAGTAGATAGCGTCGATCAGTTTCTGCCATACGCCCTTGCAGGTATAGAGCTAGAGTAGGGTTGTCTTGTGCAGCTTTTGCTTGTTCCCAGATTTTATCTAAATATCCAGTGGTTATCGTGCTAGTTGCTGGTAGCGGTTCGCGACTTGAGGCTACGGCTAGTATTTGTGATAACTTATCGCGATATTCCTCAAACTGACGATCAATCCCTTCTACATGTTCGCGCAGAGCGATTTCAGCTTGTTGCACCATTTGCATGGTTTGCCCACGTTTTTGCTTGCGCGTTATTTTGCAATTAGCCCCTTCAGCAAGACCTTCACTGGTCGCAACCACTAAACCACGAAAGCCCGATAGACGTGATACTAGCGGCAGCCGAAATGGCTCTAAGGCCTTCTCGGTTTTCCGCAACCAATCAACCGTATTGTCGGTGAATCTAGATTCTTGTTGGCTGTACTGATCAACCAACGTCGGAACATAAAGTAACTGTGCCAGAATGGTTTCGCGAATAATCGACTGCATTCCATTTACTCCGGCTGTAGGCGATTACGAATAGAGCCACTTTCTGTTTCTGATGTTGACCACTCCAAACCTTCTTCGCGTAGCGTGATACTAAGCCGCACACTGGATTCGTGCGTCGACTTTTCTTTTACTTCACTGGTGATTGCTGACGCCTTAAGGCTGGTTGGATTTGAGATTTTTTTAAGAGAAACAGAGCTAACGCGTTGGCGAATCGATTGGATCAAATTGCTCTTTTGTGTGTTTTGTAATTCATTATTTAAGCCCGATTTTTTCATGGCGGATTGCAGTGCATCATCGACGACACGAACGATGGCTTCGCGGCTAACTTGCCCTTGTTTTTGTTGCTCTAATTTTGATACGCGCTCTAATGCAGTTTTAGCGTCTGTGTTAAATGTTGCTTGGAATTTACGCATACTGCTTGCTTCTAAACCTTCGCTAGCGACATGCTGCTTTAATTCATCAAGAACCGCCTTGTGAATCACTGCGGGAGAATTTAACTCGGCAGTGTTTGCGCCGACGTGGCCATCAATCGTAATCGGCATATCAATAGTTAGTTGAGGTACACGTACTCGTGGCAAGCTCATGCCTTCAAGTAATGGGTTGTCTTTATAATATTCGGCGACTGCGGCAGTTTCTTCATCGGCCATACGTCTTGCATGCACAAGACTCACCATTAATGCCCCAAGAACTTCACTTAATTCTGCCATACCAATCTCTCCTGATTTAACTCTGGGCGAGCCAGCGCTCGCCCAGCTCCATTGAACCTAGCGCTAGTTATTAAGGAGCGCTTGGTACTTCTTTAATCGCATTTTCTAAAATCCCCAGCAGCTTTTCTGTACCTGCTGGTAGCTCGTCTTGCACGGCTCTTACATGGATAGCTAAGCTGTAAGTACGCTCGGTTTTCGAGCTAGCAGAGGTTGATTTCTTGTACGAATAGCTGGCGCTTAGTTTAACTGAAACTGGGCCCCAACCACCTTTCGCAGAAAGGCTCGTATTTAAATCATGCGACGACGTTGTCGTGGATTCCTGCACCGAATTAATTTTCGCATTAAAGTCGATGGTCGTTTCTTCTACGCGAATAAATGGAATAGGTAACATCGTCAAAATAGGCACAGTGAGATCATATTTTGTTGGTGTTACGGTTACCGCTCCCTGAGCATCTGTCGTCTCAATGGGCTTCATATAACTGAAGGTTACCATCGTTGGAATGTTGGTATCTTGTTCGAAACCAACCGACTTAATGAAGTCTACAGATGTTTGGGCAGATTGTGCTTGAGCGCGAACGACGGCATCTAGCGGGCCGCCAATCATGGATTTAAAGTCGATACTTGAGAGTTCGTCACCAATCGCCATGGTGTTCTCCTTCTGTCGGGTTAAGGGCGACAAAGGACTCGGAATTATCCGGACTGCTTCCTTTCAACCAATCACAGGACGTGATCAGCGGACTTAGGCTACGGCGCGTTTATGGCAGGTGCAATCGCTTGTTCGAAATCATTTTCACCGGTATTAATGATTGCTTCTCGGGTTAACTATATGAAAAACCAAGGAATTTAATAGTTAATAAATAAAGTTTTGTGTTGGAAATACACGATCGGATCTTGATATGGATCATAATGAGTGCGACACAATTTGGAGTGTGGCGCTTTTTGGGGGATCGGCTGCAGATGCAGCGAACGTGTATTAGTTACTGGCATTTTACGTGCCAGTTACGCATCCTGAATGCTCGTGTAGCTGGCGGTTGCATCGTTTGATTGTTCGTTATTGCGAACTGTATTTAAAGCGCTGAGCACGTCGAAAACGTTTTCAAAACCGGTTATCACGCTCTCTGGTGCGCCTTTCTCTATCAGTTGTTCGGTGTATGCGGAGACATAGTCGAATGCTTCGATTTCAGCCTGGCGATGTGTTGGTGTAATGCTTTCATCCATGCGATCTATTACATCAATGACATTTAATATGGCTTTTGCCGCCGTGTTATCGCCATCGACCTCTTCATCAAGAATATAGGTATTCAGAAAATTCGAAGCTTGAGTGATGGTGGACATATCATCTTCTTGACCACCAAGATTTTGATACTCACTAGCGGATATAAAGCCATCTTTATACAAACGCTGAGCAAGTGCTGGAATGTCACTTGAACTCATACGGCCAGAGAAAAATTCGGCATTAATGCGGCTAAGTTTTTCCGCATGCAATGATAGGGACACCTTATCGTTGCCTATTTGTAGGGAGCGTTTGCCAGAAGCGGAGCTTGTTATCGCCATGCTATCGCTTGCGGTTGCTCCTGTAGTGGCAGACGAACTCTTACCAAGCATGGTTAATAAATTTTGGTAGCTAGATGACGAACTATTGATATCCACATGAACACCCTCCAAATATGACAAGAGGTAATACGCAATTATCAGGCCAAATGACCTTATTGCTCGCTGACTTACTGATTCATCCTAGTGTTATAAGGAATCGACCTTGGCAGCTACTAGAGCCCTCAGGCATAGTGATGATGTGATATCTGGTTGAGGTATGTTTAAGCATGAAGAACTCGTCGGGCAAGGCCATGCCGGTTGGTGGCGGTGTTAAGAAAATAGTGTATGCGCTGAATACCATGCGCCGTATGGGGCTTATGAATTCGCAAAAAGCCCTGCGCGCTAATAACACCTGTAAAGCCTGTGGTTTGGGCATGGGTGGCCAAGAGGGCGGCATGATTAATGAAATGCACGAATACCCCTCCGTGTGTAATAAAAGCATTCAAGCACAATCGACCGATTTGCAGTCGCCGATTCCGGATGAATTATTTGATCACCCACTCGACGATTTTAAAGACCTAACACCGCATGAGTTAGAACATCTAGGGCGCTTGGGAAAACCCATCTTTAAAGAAAAAAGCAGCAATAGATTTCGTGTGGTGGATTGGGACTGGGCCATTGATTACGCCGCAAAAAAGTTTTCCAATACACCCGCGGCGCGTTCGTTCTTTTATTCGTCCGGACGCTCCTCTAACGAAGCCGGATTTGTCCTGCAACTGTTTGCCCGCTTGTACGGCACCAATAACGTTACTAACTGCTCCTACTACTGCCATCAGGCGACGAGTGAAGGCTTAGGTACTACCATAGGCGCGGGCACTGCAACGGTGGAACTAGAAGACCTCAGCTTATGCGATGCTATTTTTGTGATTGGTGCGAACCCAGCATCTAACCATCCGCGCTTTATTCATAAATTAAAAGCCTGTCGTGATCGCGGTGGTGAAGTGATCGTGATTAATCCAGCGAAAGAACCGGGTTTAATTAAATTCGCGTTACCCAAAAGTATGCGCTCGATAATTACCGGTGGCAGCGATATAGCCTCGGTTTATGTACAGCCAAAGATTGGCGGTGATTTAGCCTTATTTAAAGGCATCGCCAAATACTTAATCGAGAATAATCACACAGCGCCATCTTTTATTGAGCAATATACGCAGGGCTATGATGCGTTTTTAGCCGATATTAATGACACGTCTTGGACCGAAATTGAGAAACTCAGCGGTGTCGCTAAAGTCGATATCGAAGTCGTGGCACAGGCTTATGCGCGTTCTAAAAACGCGGTTTTTGCTTGGGGAATGGGTATGACCCATCATTTGAACGGTGTCGAAAATATTGAGTACATTGCCAATCTTGCCTTAATGCGTGGCATGATCGGCGCGCCGGGGCGTGGGTTGTTACCACTGCGCGGCCACAGTAATGTGCAAGGCATTGGCACCATCGGGGTGAAACCGGTATTGCCCGAGTATATTTTTCAAGGATTGCAGACCGAACTGAACGTCAGCTTTCCAGAAGCACCAGAAGGGTTAGATACGCTGGCGTGTTTAGAGCGAGCCGCAGAAGGTAAAATGGATGCGGCGTTAATTCTTGGCGGCAATTTATATCAGGCGACGCCGAACTCGGTATGGGCGAAGCAGGCGTTAGATAAGGTCGGTTTTAAAGTCTATTTAACCACCACGCTGAATGCCGGCCATGTACACGTTTGTGATAACAGCGACGCGTTAATTTTACCCGTCATGGCACGCGACGAAGAAGCTCAACCCACCACTCAAGAATCTATGTTTAATTATGTGCGGCTAAGTGATGGCGGTATTACTCGTCTGGCGCACGTGCGCTCTGAGGTTGATATCCTCACTAGTATCGCGGTAAAAACCCTGCCACCAGAACAGTTCGATATGAGTGTGTTTAAATCACACCAAAGCATTCGCGAAACCATCGCTAATGTGGTGCCGGGTATGGAAGAGCTAGCGGATATTTCTGTGGCTAAACACGAATTTCATGTGCGTAATCGTGTGATGCACACACCGGAATTTAAAACCGATAATGGCAAAGGGCAGTTTGTAGTTCATCCATTAATCGATAACAGCAAGGCCGATTATCCTTTCACCTTGATGAGCGTGCGCAGTGAAGGGCAATTTAACAGCATTATTTATGAGGAAAACGATAGCTATCGCGGCGTCGATAATCGCTGGACGGTGCTGCTGAATCCCGATGACATGAAAGCCATGGCGCTGAGTGCCGGTGATAAGATCGATGTGGTGTCTGCCCACGGAGTGATGAAATCCGTGCATGCGCAACCCTTCGACATTCCACAAGGCAATGTCATGGCTTACTACCCAGAGGCCAATGTATTGATTGGACTAGAGCGTGATAAACGCAGTCATACGCCTGCGTTTAAATCGGTGTCAGTGAAATTGGTCTATTAATTAATCGGCTCAAGCGGCGCTAGCTCAATCGGAGCAATTGGCTCTAGATCAATCGGAGCAATTGGCTCTAGATCAATCGGAGCAATTGGATCTAGATCAATGGGTTTAATCGGTTCTAGATCAATCGGCTTAATCGGTTCTAAATCAATCGGTTCAATTGGTGCTAAATCAATCGGCTTAATTGGAATCTGGTTAATCGGCGCAGGATCAATCTGACCTGGCATTCCTTCTGTTTGTTCAAGGCGCTGAATAACACTATTCATTGATTCGTTATTCAATAAATTACGAATATCTCTTAACAAGGCCCCATTAACAGAATCACCGCCTAAGTGTGCATCGCTATTGGCTGAACCCTTGTCTGTTACTGAAGGCAAGGTATCGGACAAGTTACCGAATTCCATCGCTTGATTGTTTTGTGCAGTAGACGAACTTCCACTGCTGTTCTTACCGTCGCTGTCATCTTTATCGCTGTCATAGGACACGGCTTGGCTAATATCTAATGCTGGTGCAATGAAGACGATAGGAGCGTTCCCCTTAACGGCTAAGACACTACCTCCGGGTTTGGTTAAGTCTACTGTGCCTTGATCACTGGTATAGCGAAAAGCCCCACTTTTTACCCAGCGCGCAGCACGAGGACCCGGCCCCATCAAAGCCGCGTAACTCACAGGTTCGGTGGTTGCAGGGAGTTTGATCTGAGGAAAGTAAGTCGCCGCTTGCTCAGAACTCAGCATGCCGACAACGCCTGTCGTGCCTAATACGGCAATATCTGTATTAGGCTGTTTAATTTGAAAGACCCCAGCTTGTCCATTGGCGATGTGTCCGGTGGAAAACTTCATCAGGCCTGCGTACTGGGTTATTTGTAAACGCCCAATATTAGTCGTTTCATCGTACTCATAAATATCCAATGAGATATCGATATCGCCTGCGAAGGTGAATACCGTTTCGTCCAATAAAATGAGCTGAAATATTTGATCATGACGAGTACGAATATGATCACCAATTAGGATGGCAGTACCACTAACGGATGGGTATTCGATACCATCGCGCTCAATAAATATATCGCCACGCAACCCTGCAATCACCCCTACCTGACTTGCTGCTGCGTTAATACTACAAAGAATGGAAAGGGCGATTAGGCTCAGTGCTCTAAATAACTTCATTGTCATCATCCCCTTACCATTAAAATTCAAAACGCTTACGTAAAAGCGCCTGCCAACGGACATTGTTGTAGTCATAATTAGGAATGTTTGAATGATTACTTAAATATTCGCCTGATAAAGCGAGGGTGAAATTCTTAAACCCCGGTAAGTTGGCTGCTGTTTTATTGCCAGCGCCAATCGCCATAGCATCAACAAACCAAGCAATTGGAGTTTCTAGCGTTATGGAAACTCGCACCGGCGTATCTAAACGAACTTTTCTCGGGTCCCCCGTAACGCTTTCGGCACTGCCTTTGTAGCTTGTTCGACCACCGCTGACATAGCTTGAGAGGCTATGGCCTGCGCCGAACATCCATAAATGACCAATGCTAGCGCTCCAAGCATCATATTCGTAATCTGTTGTATCGGGAGCGTCAGTATTCTTATTGGTGTAATTAAGCCCTAGTGATAACTGTTGGCTGCTATTAAACGTTACCGAGCCATACAGACGTGCGTATACGCGATCACCAGAATTCATCTCTGCATTTTGGCTGGCGTCGCTATTCATATAGGTATCTGAAAACCAACCACTCGAAGCTATCGTGCGATAGGTGAGCTTCTGCTCACGTAAATACCACGAGTGACTAAGGCTCAATTGCGAGCCAACACTGCGCAGAAACGAATTACCATTTAGACGATGAAATGAGTAGTAGCCGAGTGTCGTTAGGTCTGAGCCGCCTAGATCAAAGCGCGCACCGGCGGAACTGTTGAGCGACGCGAAATCTTCATTGTCATAGTATGCTTGATTATCACGTGCGTACTCTAAAGACCCCAGTAGTCGGTGGCTGCGATACTGGCCAAACTTGTACGCTATATCGTATCGAGCGGTGCCTTGAGTGCCGTAATCATCGACCTTTTCGATCTTGTATGGGAATTCAAAACCATAGAAAAGAATTGTATCGCCTGCGGGCGCAGCATTACGGTTGTCATCGAAATGACTGCCTAAAGAGAAATCCAAAGATTGGTTTAAGCGTTTGTCTAATTCGTCGATTTTGCGTAGATAGTCGATAACTAAGGTTTGATTGTTTTGTGGCAGGCGAACACGGTCGACGCCTGTAAATTCTCGTTTAGCATCGCTCATCATATCGTTGTGATATAACAAACTGGCGTACAGAACTCGTACTTGCTCTTGATGTGGTTCTAACAGCAAAAGGCGTTCAACTACTGGCAGAGCGGCTTTTAGTTCGCCGCCATCAACTTTTTGCCGAAGATAACAATAATTCAGGCGGATGTTGTCGGGGTCTGCGAACACATCCGCAAACGAAACCACAGGACACGTGCTTTCCACCACCTTGGTTGGAACGTCGTTTATAGCAACAGATGGGGCAGTTTCTGAGCCACTGCCAGCATCCATCGCACGTGCCTGCTCGGCAGCAGAAGCGCTCGCCCAAACAAGACCCGATAAGGCTAATATTGCGAAATAGCGCATAATAAAATCAACAATCTCAGAAGGCTCAAGTATACAGGAGGGATTTTGAATGTCAGAGACTAAATCGAACGCAGAATGCCTAAAGCGCATTGAAGCCTTTGCGCATCTAATGGATGCCCAATTCCGTATTCCTTTTACCAATATCTCCATTGGTATCGACGGACTGATCGGCTTAATACCAGGTGTTGGCGACGGCATTGCATTCTTACTGGCACTCTACCCAGTGATAGAGGCGCGACGCATGGGGGCTGGTTTTGGCTTGATCGCTAAAATGATGTTGAACATCGCCATTGATACCGTCATCGGCTCGGTGCCGATATTGGGTGACATTTTTGACATTGGCTTTAAAGCGAATATACGTAATGCAAAATTGCTGCGGAAGTTCTTAGGGCTTTAGTGACAATCTTAGATGCTTAGGTTGTTGCTAATGAGGGCACAAATTCAAGGGGTCAGAGTCATTGTTTTCTTAGAACATAAAAGCTCTCAATATTTGCGTACTCTTTGTAGATTTTATTAATATGCTGACATCACTTGTTTCAAGGAAGAAACGATGGCTCGAAGACCGCGACTATATTTGCCAGGTTGCCCGCTACATATTATTCAGCGCGGAAATAATCGCGATGCCTGTTTTCGTGATGACTCGGACTACAAGGCATATCTGCATTTCATGCGTGAAGCTGCTACACAATATGGTGTAGCAATTCATGCCTTTGTTCTCATGACTAATCATGTTCATATTTTGGCAACTCCTTCAACAGAAGAGTCTGTGAGCCGAATGATGCAATCCATTGGCCGACGCTATGTTCAGCATTTTAATTATGCATATTCACGCACGGGAACGTTATGGGAAGGGCGCTACAAGTCGACGCTTGTCGATACAGATAATTATCTATTGACTGTGTATCGCTATATTGAGTTGAACCCTGTGCGGGCAGGAATGGTAGGGCACCCGGCGGATTATCCTTGGTCGAGTTACTCCTACAATGCGGCGAGTGTGGAGATTCAAATGCTGACGCCACACGAGAGTTATCTCGCCCTTGGCAAAACATCAGCGTTGCGAGAAAGTGCGTATCGAGATCTATTTCAATCTCACATTCCCGACATGGATATAAACGCTATTCGTTTCGCAACCAATAAATCTTGGGTGCTAGGTAGTGAGAAGTTTATTGAGCAATTTGAACGCCGAGTGGGAGTTGCCGGTAAAACAGCAGGGCATGGTGGTGATCGGAAATCGAAAGCGTATAAGAAATCAACGACTCTGCCCCATTGAATCTGAAATCAACGACCCTGACCCCTTGAATCTCTGACCCCTTGAATCTCCTGCTGACCCCTTGAATCTCTTGAATCTGAATCTATGTCAGGTGTCGCCGTGGGTCTTGGCGGCCATGAAGTACGCGGATAATTTCTACTGTATTGGTAGTCACTCTGTAAAACAGAGTATGGCTTTCAATAGGAATGCTTCTGACATCAAGCAAGAGTTCGGTTCGCTCAGCGCCCATCAACGGTTGTTCGGTAAGAGACCAAAAGTGCTCTTTGAGAGTTTCTAGATAACTGTCGGATTGGGCTGCTCCCCATTGCCTAAGTCCGTACTGATAAATGTCCTTAAGATCAGTCTTGGCGGCAGGCGCAATAACAAGTTGGCGTGCTGGCATCTGGTTCAGGCCTTGATGTCGTCAAACAATGAGTCTAGTGCGTCTTTTGATTCGATGGTGATGCCTGCTCCGCGATCCAGTTCATCCGTGCCTGTTCTCAGTTGCTCGCGCAGGTGAGCCAGTTTTACTTCGTGAATCCAGTCTTCGTGTGTATCCATAAAGCGTAGTGCTTCACGAATCACCTCGCTGGCGTTGTTGTATAAGCCGCTTTCAACTTTGGCTTTAACGCGAGACTCCAGTTCGGCAGTCAGGGATACATGCATAATGATCTCCAAAGGTAGATGTTTATGCAGTTTATGCTAGGTCGCCATACAAAGATTGTCAATCTTTGTATGTTCGTGACTGGTGGGGGCAGACGGTTTTGCACACCATTTTAATCCGTAAAACAGCAGGGTATGGTGGTGATCGGAAGTCGAAGGCGTATAAGAAATCAACGACTCTGACCCCTTGAATCCGACCCCTTGAATCCTGACCCCTTGAATCCTGACCCCTTGAATCCTGACCCCTTGAATCCTTGAATCCTTGAATCCTTGAATCTCTTGGTGGAATATTCGCGGGA
>OJDZ01000246.1_pt1 | contig 34998 bp, 29 predicted proteins | sample 1592981 | NCBI WGS metagenome assembly OJDZ01 (sample SAMN05416851, study PRJEB24817) | seawater metagenome | isolation source: Sea water | place: Canada:Atlantic | collected 2013-07
GTGATGAAGGTAAATTATTCGGTTCAATTGGTACTCGTGATATTGCTGATGCAATCACTGAAGCTGGCGTTGAAGTTGTTAAAGCTGAAGTACGTTTACCTTTAGGTAGCATTCGTGAAACAGGTGAGTTCGATATCGTAATTCACGTGCATAACGATGTAGATGCAACGGTTAAAGTTGTTGTTATTGCTGAAGCTTAATCGCTACCAGTAATTAAATATCGAAAACCCTGAATTCAGCAATGAATTCAGGGTTTTTTTATACTTACAATATAGTGCTCAGGTTTGTCTACACAATAAAGAGCGCTATTCTCAGGTTTGTTTTGGGCTACCCTAGATATTGCCAATATTATTAACCATGGCAAAATAAAATGCGTGCTTTTGAAATACTGCTATAAGATATATGCGAGATAAAAGTGCCATGAAGAATACGATAAAATATACAGAATATTTTATCGTATTTATCGTCTACACTTGAGTTAAGCATGTAAGCCTCAAAAGGATATGTTAAGTGGCTCTTAAAAAAAGACTTCACCTGCAATGGAGTGCCAATTGTGCCAAAGATTAAACTTATCCAGCAAATTCAGTTAAGAAATTTGCTCATGCTTATGGTGTCCTTTTATCTGCTCGCTTGCACATTTTCAGTGCTGGCGGTTTATCAAGCGCAAAATAACCACCATACTCGCGTTGAAGTGCTAGGGTTTAATGATCAGCAATTAGCAAACTATGCCAATAAAGCTGCACTGCTCAACCTAAATGGTGGACGACTTACTTTGCTTGAAGAAAAGGGGGCTCGCCAATTAGCGATTGTTAATAGTCGTTGGTATTTAAGTTTTCAACAGCCAGTGTATCTTGTTTTTACTTCGCTACTATTTTTTATCTTCACATTCTTATTTGTTATTACTGGCTCAGTGGTGTGCAGAAACATGCAGCAAAAGCTCGCAGTCGCATTAAAGCCTGTACAAAAACTGGAAAACTGGGCTAATTTGACGGTAATTCAAGGCTTCCCTAATGAGATTGTTCTCGATGAAGCTGCTAGTGAAACAGACGTCATCACGATAGCTATTCATCAATTACAGCAACAAATACACGATAATGTTGCCAGTGACATCTCTTCTGATCAAAGCATTCGCGCTAGTGCGCTGCTCGATCAAGAAACACATATCGGTAATCGCGCATTTTTCGATAATCGATTACAAGCTTTTTTAAAAGAAGATGATGCACAAGGCGCCGTGCTTTTGATCCAATTTAAAGAAATGGAATTGCTACAAAGCTTATATGGCTACCAACAAGCGATGTCACTTTTATTGATGTTGATCCAAGTGACTAAACAAAGGTTACAGGCGCAGCCAAGTTACTTTTTGGCTCGTCGCAGTGATTATGAGTTGTCGGTGTTACTGCCAGGTGTTTTCATTCAAGAAGTTAAAAAGTTGGCTGATAGGTTACTCAACAACTTACAAAAAGTAGTGACTCCTGTTGGCATAAATCAAGAAGAATTTATTCATATAGGTGTCAGTTACTTTGGCCATGTTCAGGCGCCTTATCAAATTATGTCTGAGGCTGATATGGCGTTACGCTCCGCGCAGTTACAGGGACCGTCGCAATGGTTTATGTTTGAAGCGGGTGAGTTAGAAAATGTGCAAGCGAAGGGCTCATTAAAGTGGCGAACTTTTTTAAACTCCGCCATTGTAGGTAATAGTTTTGTTATTTTTTTTCAACCGGTTATCGCGAGTGATAATGCGAAAGTTTTACATCATGAGGTATTGTCAAAAGTTAGAGATAAAGATGGTGCTTTGATCAGTGCTCGGGTTTTTTTACCAATGGCGAAAAAATGTGGTCTGACGGTTAAAATAGATTTATTGATCCTCGAGCAAGTTTGTCGTGTTTTAGCTTATGAGAAAAAACCACAAGATGATTGCAGCATTAATGTCTCGATAGATTCGCTGTTATCGGAGGATTTTAGCGAGAAATATTTATCGATATTAACTAAGTTTCCAGAGGTAAAACCCCGACTCATGATCGAAATTAGTGAGTATCATTTAGTTAATCATTTAAATGAATTAAAACCTGTTATAGCGAAGTTAACTGCAGCCGGTATTAAAATTGTTGCCGATAAAGTCGGTCAATATGTGGTCAGCGCCAACTACTTAAATATATATCCGATATTTGCGATGAAATTACACCGCAGTATTGTCATCGATATTGACAAAAAAATAGAAAACCAAGTCTTTATCCAAAGCCTGAAAACTTTGGCAGCGCCTAAAAATATCGCTATTTATGCTTTAGGGGTCGAAAAGCAAGCTGAGTGGCGTATTCTATTACAGCTTGGGCTTAAAGGTGGTCAAGGTCATTTTTTTACCGAACCGGTGGCGCAGGTAGCGAAGGCCATTCATTTGGATTAAGTATGCCGCGTTCGAACATGCCAGCCAATCCTTGCAAGCCGCCGGTGTGCAGCAAGACAATACGATGATGAGCAGGGAAGTAGCCCGTACTCATAAGATCAAGTAACGCTAAAATCATTTTTCCTGAATAAACCGGTTCAAAATCGATACCAACTACGGCACTAAAACTACGTATTCTCTGGGCATCTTGAGCACTAAATTTTGCGTATCCCCCACCATGATATTGACTCATAAGTTGCCAGTTGGTATGTGCTTTAGCATGCTCAGGTAATAAGTCATTTACTTGTTTTACTAAATAACCGTCTTGTTTTAATACTGAAATACCGAGTATTTTGTGTTGGTTTTTGTCAGCTGAAATTAACCCTGCAAGTGTACCTCCGCTGCCGACTGGTGATAGCAGTGTATCAAATTCGCTTTGTTGATTTAGTTCATCAATAACTTCAGCCATACCGATTAAGGCAAGTGCATTACTGCCGCCTTCGGGAACAATAAGGTAGTCAGGGTATTGTTGCTGTAGGTGCTGTAAGTAGCTTTTTTCATTGCGTAAACGGTAGGTTTTTCTGTCGACAAACGATAACTGCATACCCCAATTTTTAGCCCAAGCTAGCGTGTAATTATCCTGATTATCCTCTTCTCCTCGGATGATGCCGATGGCGGAAAGTTGCTGCTGTTTGCAGGCCAATGCACAGGCGTGTATATGATTAGAAAAAGAACCACCAAAGGTAATGATGCCTTTGGCGTTAATCGCTTTAGCATGTAATAAGTTATATTTGAGTTTTCGCCACTTATTACCTGAAATGACCTTATCAATTTGATCGTCACGCTTCACCTGTACGGATATTTTATGTCGGGTAAACATTGGGTGGCTAATTGGCTGTAAAGTGGATAAAGCAGACATAGTTATCGTAACTCAAAATAAGGTAAATAAAATGAAGTAATTAAAACACTTGCACCGAAAATAGAATCAGCGATAATGGATTTATGGTGACACGTAAATAAAAGAATAATAGCGCTTAATGTCAATTATTACACGTATCAAAAATGTTTTCTCAAAAGCAAAGTCTGCTGATTTAGTTGGCGTTGCCTTGCGGCAGCAGTCGATCAGTTATTTCGTTAAAAAACCTAATGGAAATAAATGTGAATCGATAGAGACTAAAGCCCATCCGATAACAAAAACACTGCAATATGTTGTAGACAATAAATCGTTGTCTGGCCAGTGTTGTTTAGTGCTGTCTAATACACATTCGCAAATTGTCCAAGTGGAAAAGCCAAGTGTGCCTGACGCAGAAATGAATGCTGCGTTGAAATGGCAGATCAAAGATCTGGTGAGTATTGCACCTGACAATATGGTGCTAGATTATTTCGATGGGCCAACTTTATCCGGTGGACATGAAAAAATTAACGTGGTCTGCGCCGCTAAAAATGATGTGATTGAGCTCATTACTACCCTAGCAGATGATGAACTAAATCTGGTCAGCATTACCACTGAAGAGTTTGCTTTTGCAAGTTTACTTCCTATCCAAGAAGATGCGGTGCTATTAGTTTGCCAACAGCCAAATGAAGAAGTAAATCTATTAATTGTTAAGAACGGGCAACTATTCTTTAGCCGACGTTTACGGGGCTTTGCACAAATAGCTAACAAAAGCGAAGATGAGCTAAGTATGGGCATCATTGACTCTTTAAGTTTAGAGATTCAACGTTCTACTGATTATTTTGAGCGTCAATTAAAGCAAGCACCTATCAAAGCTATCGAAATATTGATACCGGTAAAAACAGAAGGGTTTTTAGCCCGTAAGCTGGCAGAGAATACTAATGTTGAGGTGAAATTATTTACCATGCCAACAACGTTAGAAGCACTTCGAGGTAGCGCTGTGGCAATTGGCGCCACTCAATTGAATTTTATGGAGCCAAACTAATATGGCTAAACATTCGATTAACTTATTACAATTAGACTTGCTACCTGCAAAAGCTTTATGGACACTGAATCGTGTTGTCGGTTTATGGCTAGTGACTTTAGTGGTTATGGTGGCATTAATATTTATCGCCCAATTGCAATTAAATCGTTTAAATGTAGAGTTTGACCGCGAAAACTCGATAAATAGTAAGCAAAAAGCGCAGTTACAAACACTAGAGTCTGCTATTAGTGCTAATCGTAAAGACGCGGAGTTATTAGCCCAGCTAAATACTGTTAAATTAGTGATTGCGAATAAGCAGCATTTACATCAACAATTAACTGATCCTACGCAAACCTATAGTGCTGGTTTTTCTAACGCTATGGCGGAATTGGCTGCGTTGCACAATAAGAATATTTTTTTAAAAAGCGTGAATATTGGTAACGGGGATATGACATTTTCAGGTGTCGCACGTACCCCTGATGCTGTGCCTAATTGGTTATCGGGCTTTGAAGCATCAACATTTCTCTCGGGTAAACGGTTTATTAATTTTTCTTTGACTGAAAATGAACAACAATTAACTGAATTTGTAGTTAGCTCTGCACCGGACAAAGGAGAGTAGCATGGCGCAATGGCTTGCTTATAGTGAAAAATTTAGTAATACAACCGCGCGCGAGCAGTATCTAATTATTGTGACCGGTTTAGTTGCTATTGTGTTTATTTTATATAGTGTGTTTCTAGATGTTCCGTTTCAACGTATTGAACAGTTGAATAGACAAATTTCAGAAACTCAACAAAGCAATCAAAACAATAAAAACTCGATTCAAGTGTTAGAGCAAGCATTGCTTGAAGACCCTAATGTTGCTTTGAGGAAAGAGTTGTCACAATATCAAGCAAAACTGGGTGAAATTGACGAACAATTATTAAGCTTAACTTCAGATTTAATCGACCCGATTCAAATGCGTTACGCCTTAATTAAACTTTTAAAGTTGCAAAAAGGCGTTAAATTACTTTCATTTGAAGTACTACCAGCGCGTGCTGTGACCAAAGCTAAGCTTGCAAGTAACGATAAGCCTGACGCTAATGAAATACAGGTGACAAGCAAGGCCCAAGCGGAGCCAAAGCAGCTACGTTTATATCGCCATGGCATTAAAATTAAACTTCAAGGGCAGTATTTTCAATTAAGAGATTATCTCAGCCAATTAGAAGGCTTGACTTGGAAATTCTTTTGGCAGGAATTTGATTATCAATTAAAAGAATATCCGGTGAGTGAGCTTGAAGTAGAGATATACAGTTTAAGTACAGCACAGGAGTTTATCGGTGTTTAAAGTTACCCTCGTTTTATTACTACTTGTTTCGCCTCACTACGTAAGTAGTCAACAAATAGATCCAACTAAGCCATTTGGTGCTGTCGTGTCAACCAGCAATAGCGGAGAAAGTAGCCGCTTGATTTTGCAATCTATTATTCAAAGTAATAGCAATAAAAAGGCAATTATTGATGGCCAAATGTTTAGTGTCGGTGATAAGTACAAAGGTTTTGAATTGATTATCATTAATTCAAAAGGGGTGGTGTTAGATTCACCACAAGGTAGAATGGAATTGTCATTATTTTCCGGTGTTATAGCGAACTCAAAATGAAAAAACTAATTAAAAATAAAAAGCACCAAGTTCAATTATTTTGTTGCACAGCAGCACTGGTATTAGCGGGTTGCCAATCGGCACCAAAACCGCCAACGGATGTAACTCAAGCATTAGATGAGGCGATAGCTCAATCGAACAAGTTCGTAGCGCCGAAACCTTTACAAGCTTTACCAAATTCAGTACGCCAAGAGCTGATGCAAAAAGAAGTTCAGCAGGCTCGCCATGGTTTATTGGCTGAAAAGCGTTTGGAAATTGCCGCCAGTGGTGTTGCAGCTGAGCAATTTTTTGCTGCTATTGTTGATGACTCATCATACAGCATTGCTGTTCATCCTGAGGTTAGTGGTACCATTACGCTGAACTTAAAAGATGTGACCTTAGACGAAACGCTGGAAGTGGTTGAGTCGCTTTACGGCTATGAAATTCACCGTCAAGGACGTGTTATTCAGGTTTATCCAGCGGGTATTCGTACTGAAACTATTCCGTTAAATTATTTGTATGTTAAGCGCAGTGGCTCTTCAAGTACGAGCATTAATTCAGGTGGTTTATCAGAAAACGATCCTAATAGCGGCAACTCAAATAATGGCAATAACAATAACAATAACAACAATAGCAACAATAATAATTCCAGTAATAGCAATAGTAACAACAATCAAAATGGCAGTAGTGGGACGAATATTTATACCGAAAATGAATCTGATTTTTGGCTTGAATTAAAAGAAACCTTAACGGCATTAGTCGGTGAAGAGGGTGGTCGTTCGGTGATCGTTTCGCCGCAAGCAGGTTTAGTTACTATTCGTGCATTACCCACTGAGATTGATGCCGTTAAGCGTTTTATTGATAGCACTCAAGAACATTTACGTCGACAAGTGATTATTGAAGCAAAAATAATGGAAGTGACGCTAAATGATGATTATCAACAAGGTATAGAATGGAGTAATGTACTGGGTCATATTGAAAGTACCGATGTTAGCTTTGCTACCAATGGCAACATTGTTAATAATGCTATCTCTGGCAGTATTGGCGGTATAACCGGTATCTCGTTTAAAAATGCCGATTTTACTAACGTGATTAGATTACTGTCAACACAGGGCAATGTTCAAGTGCTTTCTAGCCCTCGTATCACCGCAACTAATAATCAGAAAGCGGTAATAAAAGTTGGCGAGGATGAATACTTTGTTACTGAGGTTTCAACCACCACCACAACCGGCACAGCAACGACTACCACACCTGAAGTGCAATTAACGCCCTTCTTTTCAGGTATTGCTTTAGATGTTACCCCTCAAATAGATGCTAATGGTGAGGTGATATTGCATGTGCATCCATCGGTAACAGTCATTGATGAGCAAACGAAAGTTATTCGTCTCGGTGGCGAGGATTTTTCTTTACCGCTAGCGCAAAGCAGCGTGCGAGAGTCTGATACTATTATCAAGGCTAATTCAGGAGAAATTGTTGTTATTGGCGGTTTAATTGAAACTCGTAAAGTTGATCTCGAATCCAAAACCCCGTTTTTAGGTGATATACCTTTTATGGGCGAATTGTTTAAAAGTAAGAGCCAAACGACGCAGAAAAAAGAACTGGTGATCATGTTAAAGCCTATCGTTATTGGTCAGGGAACATGGAAAAGCCAACTGCAAGATGCACGAGCTTTGTTAAAGCAATGGTTTCCAGAAGATGCTGACGCAAACGCCGTTAATAATTAAGCTAGAGCCTTATGTATTTGTACCACTTTGGCTTAAGGGAATTACCCTTTACCTTGACACCAAATACCAATTTTTATTTGGGATTAGAGCCTCATAACGAGGCGCTAGCGGTACTGCTAACGGCATTAAAAACCGGAGAAGGTTTTATTAAAGTGGTCGGTGAGGTTGGTACGGGTAAAACCTTAATGTGCCGCAAATTATTAAACGAAATTCCAGAACATTTTGTTACCGCTTATATTCCGAATCCTTATTTGAAGCCCGATGAATTACGGCGGGCGGTAGCCGTTGAACTAGGCGTTAAGCAAGCTCAGCGTATGTCAGTGCAACTATTGACTCAACGTATTCAACAACGCCTAGTCGAATTACATAATCAAGGTCATTCAGTGGTCTTGATTCTCGATGAAGCACAAGCATTACCGGCAGAAAGCCTTGAGGCATTAAGGTTATTTACTAATCTTGAAACTGAAACCCGTAAATTATTGCAAGTGGTTTTATTTGCCCAACCGGAATTGGATGAAAGATTAGCTGAAAAGGCATTTAGACAGTTAAAGCAACGTATTACATTTTCTTATAAATTACGCGCGATGACAGCACTTGAAGTTGAACACTATATTCAACACAGATTACAAGTTGCAGGCTATAAAGGCGCGAGTTTATTTAGTCATAGCATAGCGAAAAAAATCGCTAAGGTCAGCAGTGGAATTCCGCGTCTGGTAAATATTATTTGCCATAAAATGCTCATGCTCGGCTATGGCGAAGGAAGTTATCAATTGACCAATAAACACTTAGTCAGCGCAATACAAGACACTGAAGGCACACAAAGCCGAGTGCCAGAAAAATTTTACATCGTCAGTCTAGTTATTATAGCGCTTGTCGTTAGCTTATATTATTCATGGCAGGTTATTGGAGAATCAATATGAGCGTAATTAATCAGATGTTGAAAGATTTAGATAAGCGCCAAAGTGAGCAAGCAGGTGTTACCAACGTAGCAGTGCCTGTGCAAGCGAGAATGTCAGGTAGTAAGGTGCTGTTGATTATTGTTTTGGTCATTATCATTTTCAATGTTATCGGTATTTTAGGATGGAAGCTCTACAGCGAAAATCAACAATTAAGAACTCAAGTCGATAATGCTGCTATGGCGAGCCAAGCAGAAAAGAATGCTGTTGAAGCTGTTATTGATGAGTCTGCTAATAAAACGTCAGCCGTTACGTTAGCTGTAACAGAAAAGCCAACTGCTGAAATAGCAACAGCCAATGAAATTCTTGATGAAAAAGCAGCTTCAGTGCAAGCTGAGACTTCAAAAATTGCTAGTAAGATGGTCTTCGATAATAAAAATGTCTCGGTAGATATTGTCGAAAAAATTACTGAAAGCGAAAAATCAGTTGATGAATCGGCGCAAGTAGTCGTTACTGCGCTTAACGTTGCTGAGCCTGTCGCGGCTAAATCTAGACAAGCCGATGAGCCTAAATCAAGCTTAACGATTTCTCGCACGCAATTATCACCACAGGCATTAGCGACAAATAAAATAGCTGAAGCTGAGCAAGCCATTGAACGCAATGATATTGTTAAAGCAGAGTCTTTATTTGAGGAAGTGCTACTGGTGATGCCTGAGCATCAGATGGCTCGCAAACAACTTGCTGCATTGTGGTATGGAAAAAAATCTTATCAAAATGCGGTTAACTTATTATCACAAGGCATTGCATTAGCGCCACAAGCAGAAGAAATGCGCATAATGAGTGCGCGTATCTATTTTGAGCAAGGTCAGCCAAGGCAAGCCTATAATATATTGAAGCCATTAAGCCATAGTGTGAACACCGAATTACAAGCATTGCTCGCGAACACCGCCGCAGAGCTAAATGAGCATGACAATGCAGCATTGGCCTATGGTAAATTAATAGCACTTGAACCTAATGTTGGGCGATGGTGGCTAGGGTCAGCAGTTTCATTAGACAGTCTTGGTAAATTTGTGCCGGCAAGGGACGCATATAAACAAGCGATAGCACTCAGTAACTTATCGATGAGTGCGATGCAGTTTGCTCGTCAACGTTTGATAGAGCTAGGAGAATAATATGGCAGCACCTAAATTAAAAATGCGCTTGGGCGATTTACTTGTTCATGAGCACATTATTAGCAACGAACAATTAATGCAGGCGCTAAACAGCCAAAAGTCGAGTGGTAGAAAACTTGGTGATACCTTAATTGAGCTTGGCCATATCGGCGAAAGGCAGCTACTAGAGTTTTTAGCCCAACAACTTGATGTGCCATTTCTAGACATCAGTCAACGCCGAATTCCGTCAGAAGTTGCCTTATTATTACCTGAGGTTCATGCCAGACGTTTACGCGCGCTTATTATTGAAGATCAAGGAGACTCAGTGCTTTTAGGCATGAGTGATCCTGCTGATTTAAGCGCACTTGACCAACTTGAGCAAATGCTCTCACCGAAACGTTTGAAGCTTGCGGTAGTGATGGAGTCCCAGTTATTCGATGCCTTTGACGGTTTATATCGTCGTACAGCCGATATCGAATCTTTTGCTAGCCAACTAGAAGAAGAATATGACCAAGGTAGTGATTTTGACCTATCTAGCACATTCCTTGAAGAAGGTGGCGACGCTACGGTTGGTAAATTACTACAATCAGTTTTTGAAGATGCAGTACAAATGCGTGCATCTGATGTTCATATTGAACCGGATGAAAATTCATTACGTATCCGCCAACGTATTGATGGCGTGCTGCAAGAAAATATACTAAAAGAAAACAAAATCGCCTCAGCCATGGTGTTGAGGTTAAAGTTGATGGCAGGTTTAGATATATCTGAAAAGCGTTTACCGCAGGATGGCCGATTTAACCTGCAAATTAACGGCCATAGTATTGATGTTCGTATGTCGACAATGCCAGTGCAACACGGTGAATCTGTGGTTATGCGTTTACTGGACCAATCTGCTGGTTTACTGTCGCTAGATGAAACGGGTATGCCTGAACACTTTGTTAAGCGTATACGTCATCAAATATCTCGGCCACATGGCATGGTTTTGGTTACTGGTCCTACAGGTAGCGGTAAAACAACAACCTTATATGCGGCATTAAGTGAATTAAACCAGGCCAGTAAAAAAATAATTACCGTTGAAGATCCGGTTGAATATCGCTTACCTCGGGTTAATCAGGTACAAGTTAATAGTAAAATAAACCTGACCTTTTCGAGTGTCTTACGTACAGCATTACGCCAAGATCCTGATATTTTAATGGTCGGCGAAATGCGTGACCAAGAAACGGTCGAAATCGGCTTGCGAGGCGCATTAACAGGTCACTTAGTGTTATCAACACTACATACTAATGATGCTATCACCAGTGCCTTGCGTCTTTTAGACATGGGCGCGGCAGGGTTTTTGGTGGGAAGTTCACTACGCGCTATTATCGCGCAACGATTAGTACGTAAAGTTTGTGATAACTGCCGTCAAGTTCATCACCCCGATCAGCAAGAAATCATGTGGTTATCAAATCTAGTCGATGAAGATGTTAGTGGTATTGAATTTAGCAATGGTCGCGGTTGTCAAACATGTCAATATACCGGCTATAAAGGTCGTATCGGTGTATTTGAATTATTAGAAATGAACGAGCCGATGATGGCGGCTTTAAAGCGTGACGATACGGAAGCATTTACCCAAGCAGCCAAGCAACATCCAGAATTCAGACCACTAGCATTAGCGGCTTTTGATTATGCTAAACTCGGTATAACTAGTGTCGAAGAAGTTTTGCGCTTGGTTGAAACCGTTGACGTGACAGGATAAACAACTAAATTATGCCAGCATTTAATTATATTGGACGAGATGCCAACGGTAGCCAAGTAAAAGGCGCTATTGAAGCCGCTAATTCAGCGCTTGTTGCGGAGCAATTGTCCCGTAAACGTATCATTCCAATATCAATAGAAAGTGCAAAAAAAACGACGCCAGGCGCTTCCTCTAAAGATATTGATCTCAATGAATTATTAGGTTTCAATCAAGTAACACTTGATGATTTAATCGTTTTTTGTCGGCAGATGTATGCGTTAGTAAAATCTGGCGTACCCATTCTAAGAGCCATCAACGGTATGGCTGAATCTAGTACGTCAGTAAAATTAAAGTCAGCACTCACTGAAATTTCCGCACAGCTAGAAGGGGGATTTCCGCTCTCTACTGCTTTGCATCAACACCCTAAATTATTCACGCCGTTATTTGTTTCACTGGTTCATGTTGGAGAAAATACCGGTAACCTTGATGATGCTTTTTTAAAGCTCGCAGGTTACTTCGAGCGAGAACAAGAGACTCGAAAGCGTATTAAAACTGCCTTGCGTTATCCAAGTTTTGTCTTAATCGCTATTGTTGCCGCCTTAGTGATTTTGAACATTTTTGTTATTCCGACATTTGCAAATATGTTCAGTAAACTAGGCGCTGATTTACCTTGGGCAACAAAAATGTTGATTGCCAGTTCAAATTTCTTTCTTAATTACTGGCCACATATGCTAATCGCCAGTGTTTTTGGTTTTTTTGGGTTACGACATTATTTGAAAACACCCAGTGGTATGTATCTTTGGGATAAACGGAAATTAAAACTCCCCGTAGTTGGCGGTGTCATTGAACGCTCGATACTCTCTCGTTTCTCCCACAGTTTTGCCATTATATTGCGCGCAGGTGTGCCGATGACCTCGGGCTTAACACTCGTTGCTGATGCTGTTGATAATACCTATATGCGAGAGAAAATCATGGCGATGCGTAGCAGCATTGAAAGTGGCGAAAGTTTATTGCGCTCTGCCGCTAATAGTACGCTATTTACCCCTTTGGTATTACAAATGATCGCGGTGGGTGAAGAAACTGGCCGTGTTGATGAGCTACTCGGAGAAGTTGGCGATTACTATGAGCGAGAAGTTGACTACGAACTTAGTACCTTAACTGCCCGTATTGAGCCCATTATGATTGCTATTGTCGCGGGTATGGTATTGATACTAGCCTTAGGTATATTTACCCCAATGTGGGATATGATGTCAGCATTCCAAGGTAAGTAATAATGTTCATCTTTTGGATAATAAAGTTATGACGTCATTACAGGTGGCTGAAAAAAAAGAAAAATCGTTAACAGAGGTGCTAATAGTCGTGGTATTGGTCGCCCTGTTAATGGTAAGTTTTATTTTTTACTTTTTTAAACATCAAGGGCAATTAACTCGAGCAGGGTTTGAGTCTATAGCACAAGTTTTTTCAGCGCGAGTTAACGGTATTCGTGCACAATGGTTTATGGATAAACAACCACACCTTGTAGCTGTTGACAGTCGTAATCTGCAACCGGATGGTGGCAGTATAGTAAACGTGCCAGTTAACAATAAGGGCTGGGTTGATGCAGGCAGTGCGCCCTTGTCATGCCAAAAAATTTGGCATTATGTTATGGAGTCACCCTTGATATATATGAAGCAACCTGTTGGTGCAGTGTTAATTGATCAGAAAAACCAAAGTATGCATTACTGCCAATATAGTTTATCCAGTGGCGAGTATTTCACTTATTTTCGCCATAATGGTAAGGTAAGTGAAGTGAAATTGGCATATTGATTGCTTTAAGCTAGTTACTGTAATAGGTATGCTAAATAGTGATAATAAGGGTCTTTTTTAGTATTTATGTGAAAATGTTACTAAGTAAGTGACTTTGTTAGTATTTCGTTGTTAGAATCAAATTAATATTTTTGTTAAGAGGTTGTTATGAAAAAACAGTCAGGCTTTACCCTCATTGAATTAGTTATTGTGGTCGTGATCCTAGGGTTTTTGGCGGTTACCGCAATCCCTAAATTTCTTGATTTAACCGATCAAGCAAAACAAGCAAATATCGAAGGCATGGCCGGCGGTTTCGCCACTGCTGTTTCGTTAGCGCGTGCACAATGGGAGGCGGAAGGTCGCCCTCAAGATGCTACTGGAAGAAATTCAGTTGATTATGATGGCTCTATCATGGTGTTAACAACGGAAGCTACTGGCATTAGACCCGGTTATGTTGTTTCATCTGCAGCGGGGCAAGATAACGGCGCAACCTTAGGTGGTGGCTTTACGGCAGCTAATTGTGTTGATATTTGGCAAAATATTTTGCAACAACCCCCGCGTGTCACTGACACGCTGGCAACCTTGAATAGTGATAGCACTATGGATTACTTTGCTGCTAAATCTGGGACCGGTGCAACAACGTTATGCCACTTTTATTTAAAAGAAACACTAAATAAAAATGGTGATAATTTCATCGACCCAGGTACGAGTCTGACACCGGCTACAGGTAATAGCTTTACTTATCAACCAGCCAATAGTTCAGTAGTGGTTTACATTAATAGCAATTAGTTTTTTGATAAATAATTTTTGATAAATAAAATAAGGTTTACGTGATGAAGAAGTTAACAAATAACAGTTTTAGCGCACAAAAAGGTTTTACGCTTATTGAATTAGTCGTTGTTATTGTCATTTTAGGTATTTTAGCGGCAACAGCTGCACCTAAATTTATTGATTTAACCGGTGATGCCCGTCGTTCAGTGATGGAAGGTGTTCAAGGTAGTATTAACAGTGCGGTAAATTTAGTACATGCAAAAGCATTGGTTGAAGGTGAAACCGGTGCAACTGGAGAAATTCAAATAGGTACAGAGTTTTTTGCCTTAGTTCATGGTTACCCAGCAGCACAAGCTCTCGGTAATGGTCTGTCAACGGGTAATGGCTTTGGAATTGAAGAATTAATCGATTTAGATAATAACACTGATATTTCGTTTACAGCTGCAAGCCCGTCAGTTGTAACTCATAGTGGCACATCTGCAGGCGACGTTTGTACGTTATCATATGCCAATGCTACAGGCCCTGAATCACCACCAGTACTAACGGCAACACTAACAGATTGTTAGTATTTGGCGTTAGATAATAAGGAGGGCTTGGCCCTCCTTTTTTATTTTATTACTCTTTATTTTTCAATCCTACAGGCCTGTTCATTATCTTTACTCAATTACTATTTCGCCTGTAAATTGACGATATATTTTTGCTTCAAAATACATTATGCTAATAATAACGAAAGAATAAGGTTAACTTGTTGTTAGCATAAATGTTTTTAATTACCCCTAGATAAGTTTCAAAGGTCACGTAGCATGAATTCAAAAGGATTTACCTTAATAGAATTGGTTGTTGTTATTGTCATTCTGGGCATTTTAGCCGCAACCGCCGCACCAAAATTTATTAATTTAAAAGCGGATGCTCAAACAGCAACATTGCAAGGTGTTAAGGCCGCAATGCAAGGTGCTGCGTCGATGATACACAGCAAAGCTATTGTCAAAGGCAATCATAATCTAGGAAGATCAACACTGACCTTGGCTGATGGTAGTAGTTTCTTGATTAAATATGGTTATCCGCGAGCTAACATCAATGAATGGAAGCGAATAATTGATGTTGATGATAATTTTGCCTATAAAGTTTTTGGTAGCAGTGCCTTAAGTGTGTTGGTTATTTATCGGAAAGATTCACCAGAGCCTACCGGTGCTGGCAGTCCTTGTATGGTCTACTACCTAGAGCCGACTGCGCCAAACTCAGCCCCTCAATTTGTACTAAATGAGTGTGTCTAATCCTTAAAGTGTGACTGAGGAAATAAAGTGAATAATGCAAAATCAACAGGGTATTCGTCAATAAAAGTAGCGCATGGTTTTACCTTAATCGAATTGATTATTGTTATTATTATTTTGGGTATTTTATCAGTTACGGTAATGCCTAAATTTTTCACTTCTAAAGGCTTTTCTGAATACGCCTATCGTACAGATGTCATCGCAAAATTACGTTTAATTCAAACTAAAGCGATGCAACAAACAGATTCTGATGTTCGCTTTTGTCATCGCGTGCTAGTGACCGCTAAAAAGTTAGGGGCACCAGAAGACTGTGACGCCTCACCAAACTTTGCAACTCAGTGGCAAGATAGCGCCGCTCGATTACAAATAAACAGCAATGATGATATTACTTTTTCGACTAATGTCGCCGGCAATAGCTTCACCTTTGATAGTATGGGACGCCCTTCATGTGGTTCGTGTACCATCACTATTAGTGGCGTTCAAAGTGTGAGCGTGAAAATAGAATCAGAGGGTTATATTCATGCCCTGTAAAAAAACGCTTAACCCTCGAACTAGGTATTTTTCTAAAGCTTTACAGCAAGGTTTTACCTTAATTGAAACCATAGTCGGTATTGTCGTACTTTCGATAGCCTTTGCAATATTTACCTCATTAATCTATCCATTAGCGAATCAGAGTGCTGAACAAGTGCACCAAATAAAAGCGGCCGAACTTGGCCAATCAATGATTAACGAAATTTTGGGCAAAGCTTTTGATGAAAACTCGGAAATGTCAGGTGGCCTAGTGCGTTGTGGTGAAGATATTAATAATGACGGTGCAATTGATCCTAATGACGGCGAGACGGAATGTTCAACTGCACTTACCGATGAAGAGTCAGGTAACAGAGCGTTATTTGACGATGTCGATGATTACAATAACTTAAATGTTTTTGAAAGTTCATTAGCGGGTGGGCTCGCTGATGTTTATATTGGTTATTCGATAAAGGTTACCGTCGAAAATGATAGTAATTATGACGGCGAATTTGTTCCCGGAGTCGACAATAACTATACCGCTAAGCTAATCACGGTTACAGTAAAGACACCACAAAACTTTGATTTTGTCTTTGCTGTCTATCGAGTAAACTTCTAATGGTAAATATATCTAGGCATCAAAAGGGTTTTACGCTCGTTGAGCTAGTGACAGTGATCGTGATATTAGGTGTTTTGGCAACGAGTGTTAGCTCTTTTTTACGCTTTGGCACGCAAAGTTATACTGATGCGAGTGATCGTGAGGCATTAATTGGCACAGCTCGTTTTCTTATTGAGCGACTAAACCGAGAAGTCCGTCACGCCTTACCTAATAGTATTCGTACTATAGGAGACGATGATCAATGTTTAGAATTTATGCCAATCGACAAAAGCGTTATTTATCTTGATATTCCAGTAGCACCTGAAGCCGCAGGTAATAGCATTAGCGTTCTTATGCTGGATAGACCCTTATCATCAACCACGAGTTACGTTTCTGTGTATGCCTTAAATAGTGCTGATATTTATAGTCGGCAATCAGGTGTTGTTGAAAGGTTTTCATCAGTGGTTAATGCTAATGATAAAGCTCAGCCATCAACCATTAACTTTGCGAGCAATATTTTATTTCAAGCAGAATCACCGACAAACCGCTTATATTTTATTGCTGGCCCAGTAAGCTACTGTCTCGAAAATAAGGTGGTATATCGTTACGAAGGTTACAATGACGGTGACTATACTAGCAATGGTACGCCTGGCCTGAGTGCTAGACGGGTAATGATGGCTGAATATATCGAGAATTATTCATCTGCCGGGAATATTGCGCCTTTTCAAACCTTTCCTGCGACCTTGCAGCGTAATGGACTCGCATTGATTCAATTTAAATTTGTCCGCAATCTTGAAGAAATAGTATTTAGCAATGAAATACAGGTGCCAAATGTGCCATAACTTATTACAAATGAGCGCTGTTGAACAACACAATGCGCGTAATCCAGCGTTGAGCCGAATCAGACATAGGCAGCAAGGTAGCGCACTTGTGATTGCTATTTTTATTATTATTGTATTTTCAGTACTCGGTGCGGCTTTAGTTAATATGCTAGATTCGAGTCAAGAAGGTGTTGCCTACGAAGTATTAGGGACTCGTGCTTATACCGCAGCACAAAGTGGTTTACAGTGGCAATTATCGGAAGTTTTTCCATTGAGTAATGACGCAGCGGCCTGTAAAAGCCAGGTTGATATTGATGATGGAACTCCGAATATTAATAGTACGCCAGGCTTAATTCAGTGTAATATTAAGGTCCGTTGTAGCGATTTTCAGTCTGATAGTATTAGATATTACGTTATTACTAGTACTGGAGAATGTGCGCTTGACGGTGAAGTAACATCTAGAACCGTTGAGGTTGACGCACGTAGTTTATAAATAGCAATTAATTTAACATCTGGTTAACTTGATTTTGTTTGTTTATTTTACACTGTAGTACGCTTTAAAAGTTACACTTGCTATAAATCGTTGATTTTATTGTTTTTTATGTTTTTGGTATGTTTTTTGCTTTTATGTTTGGTAACCGGTAATTTTATTACTGCAGTTTTTCATTAGTTGAGGTTTTATAATGATCAAGTCTATTTTTAAATTTATCAGTGCAGTATGCATAGTTATATCTAGCCATTCTTATGCCGGTTATATTACAACGGATTTGACCGACAATACTTTTATAACCTACAAAGGTTATGACTGGACATGGGCGTCTTCGGTAAACGTAACGAACTATGAAAAAAGTGACTTCTTTTCTTCAGTTGTAATAAACAATACTTTTGAAAATGCTAATGTACACACAGGTTGGATGAGTTTTGCTGCAGGCAGCAGTTTAGATGCAATCTTCCAAGAATTATCTCTTGCTGATTTTATGGATGGTAATAATCAAGCCATTCACTCTATTGCTTATTGGAATTCTTATTTTAATGATGTTGATGATGTTTTTAAAGTTGGACATGCTAGCTATACACCGTTAGATTTCGCATTTCGAAGTGGTGAAAAAGATGATACAGGTACTTTTGAAACCGATGAAACCTTCTACGTACGCGCTACGCTGGCAACTGCACCGCCTCCAGCTGCAACGGTACCTGAACCAACAACGTTAGTTATTCTGGGTGCTGGGCTATTAGGCTTTGCATTACGCAAACGTATGACAAAATAATATTTTAGTAGATCAATTGAACCTCGCACAATGCGGGGTTTTTTATTGCCTAAAAATAATGAAAAGTTAAGGGAAGTAAGGAAAATAAGCGCTGCTGTTATATTAGGTTAGTGTGTTTTGAGTTTACTAATTTTTCCAAGCGATGATAAAAACCGATTCATTGAACAATAAGTTAGCGTTTTTACTATTTCCATCTTACCCTTTGTTAAATACCAATAAGCTATAATATTCAAGAGCTTTTTAAGTATGATGTTATTATTTGTTTTTATCTCGTTATTGTCCAAGCGCTGATTTTAAAGGTAGTTGTTATGAATTTAGTAAAATTCGCTGTCGTTTTTTTTATTACTAGTTGCCTTTCTCTGCCTTCTTCACTATATGCAGCACAGTGCTCTGCTGTTTTTCCTGATGGCATTGCTACTCATGGTGATACCGTAAGTAATAGCAAAATTACCTTTGGCTTTGATGCTCGTCTTGTTAATAACCCTGATACTGAATTATCTACACAACAAGTAAATGCTAATGTTAATTCTACCTTTGCCAGTTGTACAACGAGATACTGTACAGCAGCCAGTGTATCTGCCGAAGCTGTTAGTGTTAATTTTAGGCAAGGTGGTGGCAGCGTTAATTTTAACCCTCCAGGTGGGCAAACAACGACCTTTGGTACAACAAGTGTTAATAATTACGACCAAGTAAGTGCCAATACCAATGCGACATTGAACTTTAGTGATAATCACGATATGTATTTTTTTGAACGCTTGGCTGTTGGACCGGATAGCACACTAAATTTTTCGGCCGGTAAAACCTATTATATTCGCAACTTTTCGGTTAATTCGAGAACGCGCATTAATGTGACTGGAGCAGGCACAGCTAAGGTATTTATCGCCTCAGCGGTTAACTTTACTTCGCCGGTATTAGTTAATTCCAACGGTGTTAATCAGTCAGGAGACGCAAGCAAATTGGTTATGCACGTTGGTGGTAATGTTACTTTTGGTAATGGCTCAACATTTTCAGGTGTTTTGTATACCAAGGATCTTAGTTTTATTTCCGCAAGCTATTTATTTGGTCTAGCCTCAGGGGAAAACGTTACTTTAAATACTAACTCAGTGCTGACTTACGACAGTAATGCCTATAATGCTGAGTTTGGCGAAGTATGTCAGCCAGGCATCGAAGTTGTTCAACCGATTGCTAATTTGAAGTTTGACGAAACAAAATACGCTGACATCGCTGGTGAAATAAAAGACAGTATTGGCACTTTTCATAGTCGTGCGAAATTTTCACAGCCGGTAGAGGGCAAGATTTGTCGGGCGCTTGACTTGTCGGCTACCGGTACCGGCGATTATGCGATAATTGATAAAAACGTTTTGCACGGTAAAAAAGAATTTAGTGTCTCGCTATGGGAAAAAACCGCTAAAACAGGCACTCAAAGTTTTCTATCTGGCGCAAAGACCGGCGGTGATAATGAGTTAATTATGTGGTTCACCAGCGATACGCGCTTCACGCCATACTTAAGTAATCGACAAAATGGTACTAGAACAACCTCGTCAATCGCCGGAAATACATGGCGTCATTTAGTTTGGACACATGGTGATAATAAAAGCTGTTTATTTATTGATAAGGTAGCCCAAGGATGTATCACCCAAGCAACGAGTACGCTTAATATAGAAAGTCTAATCTTAGGGCAAGAGCAAGATTCTGTCGGCGGTGGCTTCTCTTCTTCTCAAGCTTTTGACGGCTTGTTAGATGAGCTAGTGATATTTGATCAGGTTATTGGTCAGCAGCAAATAGAGCAAATTTATACTTATCAAAACAGTGGTTTAGGTTTAAATGGCGAGGCTGTTGCTTGTCCGGAAATTCCTCCCGTAGAGTTTGCAACACCCATTGCAAACTTCAAGTTTGATGAATTTGAGTATGCCGATGTTGCTGGAGAAGTTATAGACAGTATTGGCACCTATCATAGTCGAGCGAAACTCGCACAACCGGTAGAAGGTAAAGTTTGTCGAGCCATAGATTTATCTACCACTGGTACGCGTGATTACGTTGTTATTGATAAAGATGTTTTACACAATAAACGTGATTTTTCGATCTCATTATGGGCTAAAACGCCAAAAACGAATAATCAAAGTTTGCTCTCTGGTGCAAATAGCAGCAGTCAAAATGAGTTAATCATGTGGTTTACAGGTCACACTCGATTTACGCCATATTTACAAGATCGACAAAACGGTAGTTTATCAACCACGACCATTGCTGGAGATACATGGCGTCATTTAGTTTGGACTCATGGCACAAATAAAAGTTGTTTGTTTGTTGATAAAGTAGCGCAAGGTTGTATTGCTCAAGCAACCAGCGAACTTGATATAGTAAGCCTTATATTAGGCCAAGAGCAAGACAGCGTTGGTGGTAGGTTTGACTCTTCCCAAGCCTATAATGGTTTGTTAGATGAGTTGGTCATATTTGAGAATGTTATTGGTCAAGAACAAATAGATCAAATTTATGACTTTCAAGATAATGGCTTGGGTTTAGACGGCGAAGTCATTTCTTGTAACAGTGAGCTTATTGCCCAATATTCAATGGAAGAGGTTTCATGGCGTGATGTTGCTGGTGAAGTTATTGATGAAACTGGAGGTTTTAATGCGCAAGGCAGTGGTGGCGCTACAACTGATAATGCAACACCTGCATTAACAGGTAATCCTGGTACTTGTGGTTACGGTGTGTTCGACGGTGTGGACGACTATATTCAAATTGACGATAATGGAAATAGTGATTTTGCCTTAGATTTGCAAAGCCAACTTACCGTTAGTGTTTGGATAAACCCTAAAACCTTACCTACGTCAGGTTTAAAAACCATTATTTCCAAAGATGAAAACTATGAATTTCATCTTCAACCATCTGGAGAAATTAATTGGTGGTGGCAAACCCAATCGTTTTCAACATCGGGTGCTGGCATCACTGCGGGGAATTGGTCTCACATTGCCATTACATATAAAAGTGGTAAACAAGTTATCTACGTTAATGGTATTGAAAAGGGCTCTAGGAGCTTTAGCGGTAATTTAATCTTAAATAATGATCCGTTGCAAATCGGGCAAGATCAAGGGCTTGCTGACCGTTTTTTTGAAGGCTTCATTGATGAAGTGCATATATTTAAAGGCGCCTTGATCGCTACTGAAATTAATGAAATTTATGCCAAAAGACACGTCTGTGCTGAGCCGATTATTCATCACTATGAAATTGTCCATGACGGCAATGGTTTAACTTGTGCGGCAGAGCCTATTACTATCAAAGCTTGTACCAATAGTGATTGTTCCATTTTGAGCACAGAACCGGTCAGTTTAGACTTTACGGTTAACAGTGCAGTAACAGGAACGAGTATTAAAGCATCACCTACTTTTACTGGCAGCGCTAGCTTTACCTTTAATCATTACACTGCTGAACCGTTAACCTTTTCTATTGAAGGTGCTAGTGTCGCTGCGAGCAACGCTTTACGATGCTCCGGTGTTGGCGCAAGTTGTGATATGACTTTTGATAATGCCGGTTACATTTTGACCTTGCTAGATCATAAATCGTGTACAACGCCTGATTTGGTTATTCAAGCGGTGAAGTTAAGTGATAATGGTATTAGTTGTGCGCCAGCGTATACCGGCGATCAGCCAGTAAATTTAACCTTTAATTATAATGCTCCTGTGACAGGCACCAAGCTTCCCGATTTAGCGGGCAGCAAAATGGCAGGCAATGGTGTTGCACAAAGCAGAGTACTTACTTTTGATGGGGCAGCGACAGCGAAATTAGCTTTTAACTACCAAGATGCGGGGCAAATTCGTCTATCCGTCGAAGACACCAGTGTGTTGAATTTAGCTACGGGCAGTGTTACTACTGTAGTAAGCCCTGCACAGTTAATCGTAAAAGCCCCTGAGGTAAATTCAGCCTGTTCGAGTATAGCGCCCATTGGTAACTGTAATGTATTTAAAGCTGCAGAAGAGCCCTTTACACTAGATGTCAGTGCAACGTGTGCAGATACCTCCATAGTTACGCCTAACTTTAAGCTAAATAACATTCCATTAACGTTGACCTTGGTTGAGCCAGAAGCTCAAACACCAGGTGAACTGGGCATTCAAACCGTTAATATTTCCAATGGCGGCTCGATAAGTTTAGCGGAACAAACGATTAGTGAAGTGGGGGTTTTTACCATCACAGCCACACCGCCGCCAAACAGCTACTTTAATAAAACGATACCCGCAGGTACTAGTGCGAATATTGGTCGTTTTACACCTGCCTATTTTAAGCAAACGGTTAATAGTGATTACACAGGTAAATTGCATGCTTATCACAGTAACGTAGCAACTTGTGCTATTTCTGATTGGACTTATACTGGCCAGCGAACTGATGCTAACCGAGGGAGCACTGCATACAGTATCGAACCTAAAATAACTATTACTGCCTATAATGCTCAAAATGAAATAACCGAAAATTATACACTAGGTGCAGCAGAAGGCTTTATGAGGTTGCAAGCGGCCGGTGTTGAAATTGCTCCACCTAGCCATGACAATGTGCAACTGCGAGTTGATAACGTAGCTGAAAACTTTGTTAAAATCACTTCGTTTATGGAAACAGGTAAGCTAGATTTTAGTGTTAATGATGGCTATTTAGTTCTTGGGCAAATGCTTTATACATTCTCAAAGAACGATCACTTTAGTTATGATCGTGATGATAGTAGCTTCTTAACGCCATTTTCGGCACAAATACCCTTTGTAACTCAGCAAATTACCGATCAAGATGGCGTGACTTTACAAATTGATCCTATAAGTAATGAAGTTGTAGAAGATGCTATTGAAAAGCTTGTCGCCACAGGTGTTGAAGTTCGCTTTGCCCGTATGGTGTTGGCAAATACCTATGGCTCAGAAAATGTCAGATTAAGAGCGCCGATATCGGTTGAGGTTTATGACGGTAGCAATTTTTCGGTACATACCGACGAAGAGTGCTTAACGGCAGAAATTAAAACCAAAAAAACGGGTAATAAATACTCTGGCGGCATGGACCTTTGGGATTATCGCTTAATCGATATTGCTAGCGACGCCATTCAGGTTGGTGATACTGAGGCTAGTATTCCAAGCCTTGCAAGTACATTTGAAAGTGGCATGCTCGAGCAATTATTTTTCTCTGCACCTTTAAATCAAGGGGCGCTAGAATGGGAATATGAAGTGCCAGCCTGGCTTAAATTTAAATGGGATGCCCTAGACGGTGAAGCCGACGGCAATTTTTATGATGATAACCCGACCGCAATCCTGAACTTTGGCCTTTACCGAGCTAATGATCGCATTATTTCATGGCGTGAAGTGTCTAATTAAGTGCAAGGTTCAGGTTGTATTATCTTAACAAGTTGGCTTTAGCGGTAACTTGGGTTAATGATTAGTAAAAAAACTGAATATTTCGCGATATTTTTATCAATCTAACAACACAAGCGCTATAGTCTGCGGTATGATAGCTTGTTAATAATACCCAATATCATTTGTCAGCTGATTTTAAGTTGGCAAGTTTAGCACAATAATATTCTGGCAGCCTGTTGCCTAGGTGATGTTTAAAGGACATTTCGACAATATGTTTAAGAAATTACGCGGCATGTTTTCTAACGATTTATCAATCGACTTAGGAACAGCAAATACCCTGATTTATGTTAAAGACCAAGGCATTGTTTTGAACGAGCCTTCTGTTGTTGCTATTCGACAAGACCGTACTGGCGGTTCTAAAAGTGTTGCTGCTGTTGGTACAGCCGCTAAACAAATGTTAGGTCGTACGCCGGGCAACATTGAAGCAATACGCCCAATGAAAGATGGTGTTATTGCTAACTTTTTTGTCACGGAAAAAATGTTGCAGTACTTTATTAAACAAGTGCACAGTAATAACTTTTTACGCCCTAGCCCACGTGTTCTTGTTTGTGTGCCTTGTGGTTCGACACAAGTGGAACGTCGTGCTATTCGTGAATCTGCACTCGGTGCTGGTGCGCGTGAAGTCTATTTGATTGACGAGCCAATGGCGGCGGCAATTGGTGCTGGTATGCCAGTATCAGAAGCGACAGGCTCAATGGTAGTTGATATTGGTGGTGGAACCACTGAAGTTGGTATTATCTCATTAAACGGTGTGGTCTATTCTTCTTCGGTTCGCATTGGTGGTGATAAGTTTGATGATGCCATTATTAACTATGTGCGTCGTAATTTTGGTAGTTTAATTGGTGAAGCTACGGCTGAGCGCATTAAGCACGAAATTGGCTCGGCTTATCCAGGCGAAGAGTTAGTTGAAATTGAAGTACGCGGTCGTAATTTAGCGGAAGGTGTACCACGTAGCTTTACCTTAAATAGCAATGAAATTCTAGAGGCGCTTCAAGAACCATTAACCGGTATTGTGAGTGCAATCATGGTGGCACTAGAGCAATCACCGCCTGAATTAGCTTCTGATATTTCAGAGCGCGGTATGATTTTAACCGGTGGCGGCGCATTACTTAAAGATCTCGATCGCTTATTGATGGAAGAAACCGGTATTCCAGTTGTTGTTGCTGATGATCCGCTTACTTGTGTGGCTCGTGGTGGTGGTAAAGCCATTGAAATGATTGATATGCACGGCGGCGATTTGTTCTCTTACGAATAACGAATAGTTCACTTAATGAATCCTATATTTAAGCATGGACCTTCCCCACAGCACCGACTTGTTTTGGTGCTGTTTTGTTCTGGATTGTTAATATTTTTTGACCATAAAATGAATAGCTTCGAGTCCGCTCGAGGCTATTTGCAATCTATGGTGAGTCCGTTGCAATATTTGGCGACCGCGCCTAAACAAATGATGAGCTGGGCGGCAGAAAATATTGTTACTCGCCGCCAACTCATTGAAGACAATGAACAATACAAAATCAATGAATTAGTCTTTCATGAGCAAGCATTACAATTAGAGATTGTTCAACGTGAAAATGAACGTTTAAGAGCCTTGCTTGCTTCACCTTTACGTGGTGATGCAAAAAAAATGGTCGCGGAAATTCTGGCGGTTGATAGTGATCCTTATACTCATCAGGTTGTGATTAATCGCGGTGCAAACGATGGTGTTTATGAAGGTCAAGCCGTTATTGATGATGAAGGTATTGTCGGGCAAATATTACATGTTGGCACCACGAGTAGTCGGGTATTATTGATCACCGATGTCACTCACGCTGTGCCCGTGAGGATAAGCCGAAATGGTGTACGACTTATTGCTAGCGGAGTTGGTGTGATCGATATATTAAGCCATAATCATGTGCCGCACAGTACTGATATTCGCGTTGATGATATGCTTGTTACATCAGGATTAGGAGGAAAGTTTCCTGAAGGCTATCCTGTCGCCCGGGTTACTTCGGTATTACAAGACGAATCACGGGCTTTTTCTCAAATTCAAAGTCAACCGGTCGCTAAAATAGATCGTTTACGTTATGTTTTGTTATTGTGGCCAGAGCAAAACGCTATATTGCCGGCTAAAAAAACCATAGTGATTTCGGCTGAAAAGGCGAAAAATAAATGACCATTTCTAGTCGCCTAATTATCCTTTTAACATTTCTTGTCGCGCTAATGGCCAGTATTATGCCGTTACCGTTAAGTGTTGATGCCTTTCGTCCTGATTGGGTGCTAGTTGTTCTACTTTACTGGTGTTTAGCGCTCCCCGCTCGAGTCAATGTAATTTCAGCTGGCGTAATGGGCTTTATTCTTGATGTTTTACTCGGTTCAACCTTAGGCGTTCATGCTGGCGCCATGGCAATTTCTGTTTATATTGTTGCAGGAAACTTCCAGAAAATACGCAACTTCTCTGTTTGGCAGCAAGCGCTAATTGTTGGTGTGTTGTCGGCGTTATATCACCTGATTGTTTTTTGGTTACAACGATTTTTAACTGATGCCGTATTTCTTCCCAGTTACCTATATCCAGTCCTTACTACGATTATTCTGTGGCCTTGGGTATTTTTATTATTACGTAAAATAAGACGAAATTTTCGAATCAAATAACATGTCTAATACCTTGATCTTGGCGTCTCAATCACCACGCCGAAAAGAACTTCTACAACAACTTGGCTATGTCTTCACGTGTTCACCTGCAAACATTGACGAAAGTGTGCGGTTAGCAGAAAAACCGGCGCAATATGTCGCACGTTTATCGCTAGAAAAAGCGCAAGCTATTGGACAAAAGAATTCTGAAGAGGTTGTGGTGCTCGGTTCCGATACCTCGGTGGTATTTGGACAACATATTTTAGGTAAGCCAGAATCACTTAGTGACTGCCTCGCGATACTTAATATGCTATCGGGGAACTCGCATCAAGTAATTACTGCTATTGCCGCAGTTCAAGGTGAGCGCAGCGAGGTGGTGATTGTCAGCACTGAAGTCGACTTTAAAATGCTGAGTGAAAAAGAAATAACCCGTTATTGGCAAACAGGTGAGCCGCAAGATAAAGCGGGTGCTTATGGTATTCAAGGTATTGGCGGACAATTTGTGAAACAAATTCGTGGTAGTTATTCTGCTGTTGTCGGGCTACCTTTATATGAAACAGCCCAGTTGTTATCGGCATTCGGTGTCAAGTCATCAATGACAACAGATTAAATAGGAAGCGATATGAGCGGTGAATTACTTATCAATGTTACCCCGAGCGAAACACGGGTAGCATTAATCGAAAATGGTTCACTACAAGAAGTTCATGTCGAGCGAGAAGCTCGTCGTGGCCTAGTAGGAAACATTTATCTCGGTAAGATTATTCGGGTGTTACCCGGTATGCAAGCCGCTTTTGTTGATATTAATTTAGGCAAAGCGGCTTTTTTACATGCCTCAGATATTAATTCTAAGTTGATCTTAAAAGAAGAAAACAGCACTGAACAGGTGCCAGATATTCGTAATTTGGTGCATGAAGGCCAACATATTGTTGTGCAAGTGGTAAAAGATCCTATGGGCACGAAGGGGGCTCGATTAACGACAGATATCACCGTCGCTGCACGTTATTTAGTGTTAATGCCTAATGCCAGCCATGTTGGTATATCGCAACGTATTGAAGAGCCGAAAGAACGTAATCGCTTGAAATCTATTGTTAGTCCTTATTGTGCTGAAGATCATGGCTTTATAGTACGTACGGCAGCGGAAGGCGCGGGTATTGAAGAGTTACAACATGATGCAGAATTTTTGCGTCGAGTTTGGGCAAAAGTTATCGAACGCAAAGAGCGTAAACAAACCAAAGACCCTATTTATCAAGATTTGTCGTTGGCATTTCGTGTATTGCGAGACTTTGTCGGTGTTTCACTTGAGCGTATTCGTATTGATTCAAAATTAACCTACCAACAGTTGGTAGAATTTACCACGGAATTTGTCCCAAACTTAGCACCCTTATTGGAATATTATCCCGGAGAACGCCCGATATTTGATCTGTTTGATGTTGAAAGTGAGATACAGCGCTCGCTGCATCGACGAATTGAGCTGAAATCCGGTGGCTACTTAATCATAGATCAAACTGAAGCTATGACGACCATAGATATCAACACTGGCGCTTTTGTTGGTCACCGAAATTTAGAAGAAACCATATTTAATACCAATATAGAAGCAACCCAGGCTATTGCTCGACAGCTTAGGCTGAGAAACCTAGGTGGCATTATTATTGTCGATTTTATCGATATGAATGATAAAGAGCACCAACGTCGGGTTTTACATAGCTTAGATGTCGCTATGGCCAAAGATAATGTCAAATATAGCCTATCGGGTTTTTCAGCATTAGGCTTAGTTGAAATGACGCGTAAGCGCACGCGGGAAAGTTTAGAGCATATTTTATGTGGTGAATGTGAAGTTTGCCATGGTCGAGGGTATGTTAAAACGGTGGAAACCGTTTGCTTTGAAATTCTCCGAGAAATAGTGCGAGTGAATCGAGCATATGACGCCGATAAATTTATTGTTTATGCGTCATCAGCCGTGAGTGAATCATTAACCAATGATGAATATCATAACCTTGCAGAGCTTGAAGTCTTCATTGGCAAGCAGATTAAAGTACAAACAGAAAACATGTATAATCAAGAGCAGTTTGATGTCGTGATGATGTAATGTCCGATAGCTGTGAGTAATTAACGTGTGTTGGTAAAGAATTAATGAGTGTTTCTTCGGTATTAAATAGATGGCTTAAGCGTCTGTATAAACTATTAGCAATTTTGCTGGTGGTTTTTGCTGTGCTGATCAGCATGCTACGGCTATTTTTGCCCTACGCCCATAATTATCGTGAAAATGTCGAAGATTATCTCAATACGAATTATAACAGTAATGTTTCTATTGGCTCACTAAGTATGGGGTGGCGAAAGTCTGGCCCAACCTTGATCACTCAACAAGTTGAGCTCTTGTCGACTGATGATAGTAAAATATACATCAACAGCTTGGAAGTCGAGCTAGATTTTTGGCGCAGTATACGATCTGGCCAGTTTATCACTAAAGATTTTGTTATTTCAGGCGCTGAATTAGAATTCGAACAAGCTACTTTGGTTAATTCAGCGGAAGAAATGAGTAATAATGACGAAGGACAAGAGAGCATAATTGATTCTCTTTCTACCATATTACTGGAACAAATCTCTCGTTTTTCGATTCGCAATAGCCATGTGCTTTATCGCTCTATCTCGGGCGTACGGGCTTTTACTATTAACGAAATGTTTTGGCTTAATGACGATGATCGCCACCGAGCTAATGGCACTGTTATTGTTGATGGCCTCAGTTCTAATAACCTGAAAGTGCTTTTAGATTTCCAAGGTCAAAGGTTTGATAACCTTAGTGGTCAAGCTTACCTTGAAGCTAATGAAATCGATATTACGCCTTGGCTCGGACGAGTATTAGCGATTAAAGACGCCAATACTCATTCGGCCATTAATTTTAATGCTTGGTTAAATATTACCGCAGGGAAACCGGAATCTATTCAACTAGCACTTGGTAACAATGAAATTTCTTGGCAACACTTAGGTAAAACCCAACGTTTTGAAATTATTGGTGGTGATGTTGAGGTTAAAACCTTAGATGAATTGCTACTTAACATTAGCACGTCGCCATTAACCATAAAACGCAATGGTGTTGAGACTAATAAAATATCCTTATTAGCCAATATTGATGGTGATCACGTCAACGGCTATATTAGTGCCTTAGAGCTAGCAAGCTTTGAAGGTATATCGCCATTATTACTTGATAATGTAGCGCTTGAAAGCTTGTTACTTGATCTTGGAGCTGTTGGCCGAATTGAAGACATACATTTCCATACTAGCACTAATGATTTAGCCATGACCGCACGCTTTAGCGACGTTGATAGCCATTTTAGTCATGGTATTCCGGGTATTAGTAATGTTAGTGGCGAATTAGTTTATTCGAACAACCAGTTGCAAATATCGCTAACTGCCGTTGATGGCGCACTCGATTTCGATAAACACTTTAAATATCCGATTCCCTATACGCGTTTAACTAGCCTGATTAACGCTAAATTTTTTGCCGATAATTGGCAGCTGACGGTAGAAAATATTGAATTTAGTTCGCCACAATTAAGCCTCACTGCCGATCTCAAAGTTAATAACGCTAAAGATCAGCCAACCACGATGGCGCTATTGGCAAATGTCAGCGACGGTAACGCCACATTTGCGGAATATTATTATCCACATTTATTGATGGGTGAGGATCTGGTTAATTACTTAAATGGTGCCATTGTTGACGGCAAAGTTAATCAGGCCTTGGTGTTATTTAATGGACCATTGCAAAGCTTTCCGTTTAATCATCATGAAGGTATTTTTGTCGTTGATGCTGAATTGTCAGACAGCACATTTAAATTTGACCCTGAATGGCCAGCAATAAAACAATTTGATGCAAACTTAAATTTTACTAACGATAGCATGCTCATTACTGGACGAGCAGGAACGCTATCTGGTATTGATGTTACCGGTGTTGAAGCAGAAATTTTGAGTTTATCGGACGAGCAAGTGTTGACCGTTGATGCCGACTTTAGCGAAACACAGCCACAACTGGTGAGCCAGCTCATGGACGCTAGTCCAATGCAAGACTCGATTGGTGTTACATTAGAGCAAGTTGTTGTTTCTGAACCTATTAGCGGTGATTTCTCTTTAATACTGCCGTTAAATGATCTCGATGCAGTGGTGGCGAAAGGCTATGTCGATTTTAATAATAACAGCTTAGCCTTACAAACGCCGCAAATGGACTTTACTCAAGTTAATGGCCGCTTAGATTACTATAACGATGTGTTAACTGCTTCTGGCGTTGAGTTAGATTGGCGTGGTCTACCTCTGAGCATTAATGTTATGACCAAGCAAGAAACTGAACATTATAATGTCAGTATTGAAACACTTGGCCAATGGAAAAATCCGCAATGGCAGGCACAATTACCGAATGAACTAGTAAAATATGGGCAAGGTTCACTAGGGTGGCAAGGCCTATTAGCTCTTAATATTGGAGATGACAAATTTAGTTATGATTATCAAATTAATTCAAACCTAGAGAATGTCGCTTTGACACTACCTGCGCCATTTAATAAAAGCCCAGAAGATAGCATCGCGGTGAGTATTCATGCTTTCGGCAATGAAACTGAAAGTACTATAAATGCCGATATTGGCGATAAAATCGATTTTTATGGTTTGCTTGAGCATCAGCAAAGCCGCTTTTCACTAGCACACTTAGTGTTGGGTAAGCAGCAGTTATGGTTACCGACAACGGGTTTTCATATTACAGCGGACTTAGCACAAGCTAATTATGAACAATGGCAACCGTTAGTGCTCGATATCATGGCGGCATTGGAGTCGGAACCAAACGCAGTAGATTTATCGGTACAGCCATTAGCTTCAGAGGTAAGTGAACACAGCCTATTAAGCATGCCGGATAAAATACACGGGCAAGTTGCAAACTTAATGGTTTACGGCGAAAGTTTTCATCAAGTGAATTTTGATTTAATGCCTGAGCCAAATTGGTGGCTGCTCAATGTTAACGCGAAAGAAATCAGAGGCTCTGCTAAGTTTTATCCTGACTGGGATCAACAGGGTATAGATATAAATGCCGACTTTATTCATTTAACGGGTACCGGTAACAAGGCTGCTATAGAGAAAAATAGTACAAACGAGGTCGATGAAAAAACTACACTTGTTCAGGTTGAACAAACTTCAAATAAAGCACTGTTAATGCCAGCAACTGTGAGCGACATCGCTACGGATGAAGAGCAGGTTGATAGAAATTCAACGAGTGCCCGTGTTGTTGTTAAACCGTTGAATCAGAATCCAATACTACCGCTTATTGATCAGTTGAGTAATAGCGAACTATTCGCTGCTATTCCACCGTTAAAAGTGAGCTGTGCAAGTTGTCAATATAGCGTCTACGACTTTGGTGAAGTAACCTTTACCTTAGAACGTAAGAATGAGCATGTGCTGCTATTAAATAAATTTACCGCCAAACGCGACAAAACTCAAATGGCCTTCGACGCAATTTGGCAGCAAGAACTGAACGAATCGAGCACCCGTGTTACTGGTACATTAGTCACCAATAATGTTGCCCGTGAAGTTGAAAATATGGGCTATGCATCGATTATTAAAGATAGCGGTGTTGAAATGAAATATGATCTTACCTGGCAAGGTGGTCCGCATGATTTTGCATTGGCTAGCTTTGATGGTGAGCTGACGGCAAAGTTTGATGATGGCTACTTAGCTGATGTTGATGATAAAGGCGTACGTATCTTGTCATTATTAAGTTTACAGTCATTAGTACGTAAGCTCAGTTTTGATTTTAGAGATATTTTTAGCGATGGTATGTTCTATAGTGACCTCGAAGGCAGTTTTACTTTAAAGGATGGCGTCGCGTATACCGATAATGTCTTGATGAAGGGAACGGCTGGCGATTTAACCATCGTTGGTAATACTAATCTGAATAACGGTAATCTTGATTATCGTATGTCCTATAAACCTAATTTAACCTCTAGTTTACCGGTATTGGCTTGGATTGCGACATTGAACCCGGTGACCTTTTTAGCAGGTGTCGCGCTCGACGAAGTGATCACTTCAACGGTTATTGCGGAAATAAAATTCGAAGTCACGGGTAATTTAGATGAACCACAGTTTAAGCAGGTAAGTCGAAAAAATCAAAATATTAGCGTCGGTCGCTCTTCACCACCGAAGATAGTTGAAGTCGCGCCAGAGAAAGCCGTACCTGAAGAGCCAATAAAGTCAGTACCTGTAATCGATAATTTTGATGGTTAAGAATAGTGACAAATAAAACTATGCAACTTTGTGCAATACAGATGACGTCTAACACTAATGTTGCGGACAATATTGCTGATATTGAAGAGCAATTAATGACCTTGGCATATGACCAGCAACAATTAGTTTTATTACCTGAATGTTGTTTGTTTTTTGGTGGTAAAGACCAGCAGCAGATGTTGCTAGCTCGTGAGAATCAAAAAACTCATCAGTTGAAAACACAACTTGCAGAACTTGCTAAGCGCTATAATGTTTTTCTTGTTGCAGGTAGTATTCCTGTATTAGCGAATACACATGATAAATTTACTAATAGTTGTTTTGTATTTTCTCCACAGGGTCGAGAACTAGGAGATTACGATAAACTGCATTTATTTGACGTTACCGTCGAAGATGGCGAAAAAAACTACTGTGAATCGCGTTATGCTAAAGCAGGAGATCGTGTTAGCGTACTTGATATTGGCGGAATTAACCTGGGCTTATCGATTTGTTATGATCTACGTTTTCCGGAATTATTTCGACAATTATGCCAACAAGGTGCAAAAATTATCACCGTACCTAGTGCCTTTACCCGGGTAACGGGTGCCGCACATTGGCAAACACTGTTACAAGCGCGCGCAATCGAAAACCAAGTGTATATTATCGCAGCCGGACAAGAAGGCTTGCATCTAAATGGTCGAGAAACTTGGGGCCACAGTATGATCATAAACCCTTGGGGTGAAATACTGGCTCAGCGTGATACCGGTAAAGGTATTATTTGTGCTGATTACCAAGAACAAGAATTACTCAACGTGCGTAAAGCTATGCCTGTTGCTACTCATAATCGTTTTAAAAATAAGTTGATATCGTATGAATAATGTTGAGAGAGAGCTCTTAGCCAATAGTGAAATAGATGAAAGCATGCTAATGGATACGTTGGACAGCATGTTTCAGCGTAAAGTTGATTTAGCGGACTTATACTTTCAATCCAGTAGTCATGAATCTTGGATGCTCGAAGACGGTATCGTTAAGGAAGGTTCTTTTAATCTTGAACGTGGTGTTGGTGTTAGAGCCATATCAGGCGAAAAAACAGGCTTTGCTTATTCTGATGATATTTCTCCCGCGGCATTAAAAAAAGCAGCTGATGCCGCTAAGGGCATTGCTAATGCTGAAAAGTCTGCCCGCGTGCAAGTATTTGATGGCAAAAGCATGCAGCAAAGCCCTGCACTTTATCAAGCTAATGATCCGCTAGCGAGTTTACCGCAAGAGCAAAAAATAACCTTGTTACATGAAGTTGAAGCGCATGCGAGAAGCGTAGATAAACGTGTTAAACAAGTCATTGTAAGCTTGTCAGGCGTTTATGAAAAAATATTAGTAGCCGCCAGCGATGGTACTTATGCTACGGATATTAGACCATTGGTACGTCTTAATTGTTCAGTGCTTGTGGAAGAAAATGGTAAACGTGAGCGCGCGAGTGCGGGTGGCGGCGCGCGAACAGATTACAGTTACTTTTTCGAATTGGATAATAGTAAACCACGTTACCTCACCTATGCCGAAGAAGCGGTTCGTCAAGCGTTAGTCAACTTGGTGGCGATTGATTCACCTGCTGGCTTATTGCCTGTTGTGTTAGGGGCAGGTTGGCCTGGCGTATTGTTACATGAAGCAGTTGGTCATGGTCTAGAAGGTGACTTTAACCGCAAGGGATCATCAGCGTTTTCGGGTAAAGTTGGTCAGCAAGTTACCTCAGATTTATGTACCATTGTTGATGATGGCACTATGGCTAATCGTCGTGGTTCAATTAGTATTGATGACGAAGGCACGCCAGGGCAATACAACGTATTGATCGAAAAAGGTGTACTGAAAGGTTATATGCAAGATAAGCACAATGCGGGCTTAATGGGCGTTAAACCCACCGGTAATGGTCGACGTGAATCTTATGCGCATTTACCTATGCCACGTATGACGAATACTTATATGTTAGCCGGCGAGCATAAGCCTGAAGATATTATTAAGTCAGTAAAAAAAGGCATTTATGCGCCAAACTTTGCCGGCGGACAAGTTGATATAACCTCAGGTAAATTCGTCTTTACCAGTTCAGAAGCCTATTTAATTGAAAATGGTGAAATTACCTCGCCTATAAAAGGCGCTACGCTAATTGGTAGTGGACCAGAAGCCATGCAAAAAGTCAGTATGGTGGGTAATGACCTTAAGCTTGATGCGGGTGTCGGTGTTTGTGGGAAAGATGGCCAAAGTGTTCCAGTAGGGGTTGGACAACCAACCTTGAAAATTGATGAAATGACCGTGGGCGGCACACAATAATACTGCTCAATATCTGTCTCTTATACACATCTCCGAGCCCACGA
>OJDZ01000248.1_pt1 | contig 34774 bp, 38 predicted proteins | sample 1592981 | NCBI WGS metagenome assembly OJDZ01 (sample SAMN05416851, study PRJEB24817) | seawater metagenome | isolation source: Sea water | place: Canada:Atlantic | collected 2013-07
GACTTTACCGATAATGGATTCTTAGCATGCGATACACCCTGCGCCAACTCGAAGTATTTCTCGCGATTGCTCAGGCCGGCAATCTCACGCGTGCGGCCAATCATCTCAATATGTCTCAAAGTGCAGCCAGTAGCGCACTGAAGGATATTGAAAGCCAATTCGACATACTTGTTTTTGACCGTATTGGTAAGCGCTTGCAGCTCAACGAGCAAGGTCGCCAGTTACGGCCTATGGCTGAAGCCTTAATGGCGATGGCTGAAGATCTTGAACAAAGCTTGTTGCAGCACGCGATAGCTGGCCCTTTAAATATCGGCGCAACTCTATCCATTGGTAACTATCTAGCGGTGCAAATGGTGGCAGACTATATGGCCGAGCACCCTGGCTCCCCCGTGTCTCTCGATGTTGAGAATACGGAACACATCGTTGAAAAAGTTCTGAACTACCAACTTGATATGGGCATGATTGAGGGTGAATTTCATCATCCAGATTTAACGGTTGAACCGTGGCGAACCGATGAACTCGCCGTATTTTGCCATCCTGATCACCCACTTGCCCGCAGTAAAAAAGATCTCAACCAAGATGATTTGGTCGGTATCCAGTGGATCTTACGTGAAGCGGGGTCAGGCACTCGACAAGCGTTTGACCGTGCCATGCACGGCCTTCTACCAAAGCTAAATATTGTATTAGAACTACAACACACTGAAGCCATCAAGCGTGCAGTCGAAGCTCAGCTTGGCGTTGGTTGTTTATCTTTAATAACCCTAGAGGACGAGTTTAAAAGAGGGAACTTAGTGCGTTTAAATACACCCGGTATCAATCTTAACCGTCAGCTATATCTAATTTTACACAAGCAGAAACACCTCAGTGCCGGAATCCAATCGTGGTTAAACCTCTGCGCCAAATGGTCAAGTTGACCTCAACACGATCGCCAACGTTCACCCAACAATGCATTTTAAGGGATCTTAAAATTTCACCATGTTTAACCAAAAGCAGTTCGACTCAGAGTTAACGACTCACATTAATATCGAACGTCATAAGCAGTTTATGGAGCAAGCGCTAGCACATCTTGTTGGTGGCCTGCTCACCAGCATGATTATTTTGTATCTATATAAAGACACCACTCCCCAGTCAGGACAGGTGTTTTGGTTAGGACTCAATTTATTTCTACTTGCCAGCACCGTGCTTTTTTACAGCGTTTATTACATTAAGAAGACAAGTCTCAGTACCAATACTTGGGCTGTGATTGTATTTGTTGTTTCTATGATCTGGGGCTGTGTTTGGGCAACCGCGCCTTTTATATTCTTGCAAACAAACGACAGTTATTACATCGCCTTAATGGCCATATTACTCATTGCCCTATCAACAACACCAGCGCCTGCCCTCGTGCATTATTTACCCGCTTACTATGTCTTTATTACCATCCCCCTTGCAGCCCTAACCGTCCGTTTATACGACACTGACATAGATAGAACACTGACGTATTTAATTCCGTTCTTATGGTTAATGCTGCTTATGTACGGCTGGAAATTGAATGAAACCATGATCGAATCTATTCGCTTACGTCTGGAGAATGAAAAATCTCGTAAAGTCGCAGAAACAGCCAATCTGGCAAAATCCAAATTCCTTGCGGCGGCTAGCCATGATATTCGACAACCGCTTCAAGCTGCTCACTTGTTTCTTAGTGCTCTAGCGGACGACCTCGGTTTAGATAAAGAGCAACAAGATGAATCATCCAATCGCAATTATCGCCTTCTGGATTCCAGTATTTCCGACATGTCGAACATACTGAATAGCTTACTTGACGTGTCAAAGCTAGACGCTGACGTTATTACGCCAAAACCCAAGCATCTATTCATCACCGAATCGACAGAGGATATTTGTCGGCAGTACGAAGCTATTTCGAAAAAACAAGGATTAAAGTTTAGCCTTAAAATCGACAATCTTGTCGGCCTATATGACCCAGTACTACTGAACAGAGTCATGAACAATCTGCTTAGCAATGCCATGCGGTACACAGAATATGGCGAAGTTTCAGTAGTGATTAAACAGGTTGATAACAAAATTAGAATATCTGTTAGTGATACTGGCCGAGGCATCCCTGAGCTAGAACGCAAAAATATTTTTATGGAGTTTCATCAATTACATAACCCTGAACGAAATAGAGACAAAGGCTTAGGACTAGGGCTGTCCATCGTTCAGAGGCTATGCGCTCTGCAAGAATGGGAATTATCACTCACCTCAAACATTGGCCAAGGCAGTACATTTAGCATCACACTGCCGCGCGGTAACTTGCAAGATATTGTCAAAAACATCCCACTTGAAACGACGGTGACATTAGCTAACACCAACATTATTGTCATTGAAAATGACGAAAATATTCGAATCGCATTAACCAGCACTTTGGAAAAGTGGGGGTGTCATGTGAAAAGCTTTTCTTCAGAAGCGATGGCTTTAGCACACCTTGACAGAGCCTGGGTGCCTAACCTAATTATTTCCGATTATCGACTTAATGAAGAGAAAACAGGCATTGAGGCGATTAAGGCCATCGAGGCATATTATAACCAAAAGGTTACATCAATCATTGTGACTGGTGATACCGACCCTGCGCGTGTTCGAGAGGCAACAAACCATAAGTTAACTGTGCTTCAAAAACCGATAAAGCCCCCTGTACTTAGAAGTGTGATTCAGAAAAAGTTGGCGCAGCCAGCGTAACACTCATTCAATATCTATTCGGGCCAAGAAGCCCAATCCGTTCAGCATACACCAAACATTCTATGCGGCTTTTAACCATAAAAGACGTGTAGAGTGTTTTAATATGAGTTTTCACTGTATTGATGCTGATATTCAACGTTTGAGCGATTTCACCGTTAGAGTAGCCTTTTTGCATCAAGCCGAGAACATCAATTTGGCGTTGCCCTAAGCGGTATTCATCGCAAATTTTAGCCACGCCTAGCGTGTCGTGATCTGTCACATACTCTAGCGCTTTCTGAATATTCTCAGGGATATAAACATCACCACTTGCTGAATTTCGGATGATTTTTAAAATATCCTTCACGCCATATGATTTAGGAATAAACCCTAACGCGCCCTTCTTCAAAGCCATTTTTATCAGCCGAATATCTTCCGATGCTGAAAGCACCATAAAGGGTAAAAATATGTCTCTCTCGTCCAGTGAGTCAATGAAGGATAAACCATCCAAACCAGGCATGTTTAAATCGACCAACAATAAATCAAAATCGGGTGTCTTTTCGATAATACCTAAAGCTTCTGAGACGGAGTGTGCCAACGTGACATGAAATTCATCAAGCTGTTGCGCCAGTACCGCCTTAACACCATGCATAAACAACTCATGATCATCAATATGTAGAATTTTCAATACAACACCTTTTCAAAAAAATCACCACCCATCTCTACGATGACCGTAAAGAACATCCCTAATGCCTACTAACTTGGACTCGTATACGAGCCTAAATTTCAGTGTCTAAGCAGAACAAATTATAGCTTGTGAAATAGCTAGCCGGCCTCTATTACATCTAACGCTCATTTGCCCAGTCAGTCAAAAGGGGATGGTGTAAACTAAACAGGAACAAGTATTCACCATCATGGGTTCGTAATGCTTAAACTATGAAAGTGAATTACATCAATTTTCAAAACAGAGCAGGCCACCCATCCGGGTGATTTTTCAATATAATTATACAAGTTCATTCTGAAAGAGCGCTATCTGTGTCACTTACCGTAAGAGTAAATTAAACGGGCGACATAAAGAACGGGGAATTGAAAAGAGAGAAATAGGTCAAGTTCGCATAAAATACAAACTCAACCCATTGTCATCATAACTGAATGTAGGAGTGCCTACTGCACTTCCCCCACTAAGCTTAGGTTTAAATAACCTGTTGCTTTGTAGTCTGGCATAGTTGCATGCAAAAATTTATCAACATCACTGTATTCGATGTATTCGCGCTCTGGGCCACCTAAGTAAGCATAAATCAACTTAACCTCAGTCTCACCACCCACGGTCATTTCAACGCCTTCCTGATCGCACGTTTCTTGTTTTACCGTCATTAAATCGCTGTATACCAAACGGCCATCAACTGCGAGTTCGGCCAAACGATCTAGCGTTGCATCACGACGTGTATCACTGACGGTAATGCCACCCAATTCAAACGTTAAGCCACAGTCGTGTGATAAAAACCCGGCTTCATGCAGACGGTTCAGCTCAATACTATTCCAATTTCCCTGAGCCAGACTGGCGTAACCAATCGCGGTACTACAGGTAGTACTGTCACAGCCAAACACTTCAGTCGCTTCGGTCAGAGTACGATTTTTAACTTCAAATGAATTTTCTTCGATCGCTTCATCAAGAATACCCGAGCGCTTTAACATACGCTGAAATGGGCAAAGCACTTCAACCTCTTCTACTTTGGTACTGGCAGCACTGATATCAGGATACATAGAAGTAAGTTCAGCAGAGGTGTAGGCATCACCACCACAGGCCGTTAGAAATGCTGATCCAGCCATTATGACTATCATTGATGCACGGCGCATCGTCGCTTTCGCTAACATTTTCATTAGAGAGTTCCTTTCTTTTGATCACGGAAGTAATCGTTATTATTAGAACTCCGAATTAAACCTCTTTGCTATGAGTGGCGCAATCGACTGGCCTGTTACGACACTTTTTTTATTTCAGGTGCTCGTCACTTAGCTGGTGTGACTTGATGTGGTAGGACTCGGACAAACTAAAAGAAAACCCCAAAAGCTAAACATACCATTGCCAAATTAACCGAAGAGAAAGCACGGTGAGCATCCATCGAAACAACGTTTTAAATTTAGCGTCAGGCAATCGGCCTAAAAGCTTAAGCCCTACTCGCGTACCGATATAACCTGCCACCAGCATAAGTGCTAATAAGACGAGCCACTTACTGAACATGAATCCAGCAAAGCCAAAAACGAGGATTTTGAGTAGATGCTGCGCTGTCATACTAAAAGAGAATAGCGCCGTATATTGCCACTTATCATACCCATCACGGCCTAGCCACGCAGACACAAGCGGGCCTGACGCACCGACCAACATGCTAGCGATTGTGGTCATGACACCGCCCGCAAATAAGCCAACCTTACTCGTTGCCAGCTTTAGATCAGGCATTGGCATCCAGATAAGCCACAATATAAAGACAGCTACGAGCAGAGGAATCAACTCAACGTCCATTTGGCCAATCAACCAAAATGAGCCAAGCGAAGCGATGACTGCGCCGACCATAAAGTAGCCAAACCGAGGAAGGTGAAGATGTTTTCGTGAGTGCAGTGCACGTGATGCATTAGAGCCAAGCTGCACCACACCATGCAAAGGAATAAGGGCTAGTGGCGGAACAATGCCCGCCATCATAGTGATCAGAAATGCACCGCCCCCAACGCCGAGAGCTGCCGTCATGGCCGAGCCAAGAAAGCTCGATATCACCAATAAAACAACTTCGTCCAGCGGCACGATCATCACACAGCAACACCATTTTCAGAGGTAAGGTTCTATGCCTGATAATTTGGCGGTTGTTTAAACCCGCGCAGTGATTTCTCAAGCAAACTAGCAAAACGAATGGTCGTTTTATCTTGATACTCAGCGCCAATGATCTGCACGTTGACCGGTAAGCCCTCTTTTGTTTCTCCGACAGGAGCGCTCGTTGCTGGCAAGCCCATCAAGGTCGCTGGGGCAATCCACATAAACAGTTCAGTGTATGCTCGTGCCTCACCATTTACTGGCAAGCGACGTTTATGCACTGCAGGTTTTGGCTGATGCTTAAATGCAGCTACTTGTACGACTGGCGTTAGGATTACATCGTACTGATCAAAAACCTTTTCCATTTTCTTGGCGATACGCAAGCGTGCTTCATGTTGTTTCAGCCATTCCGCATACGGCTGCGTCATTCCCGTCAATAATTTATCGGTATGAGGGCCGGTTTTCAGTTGCTTGCCAAATTTAGCAACGATCTTTGCCAATATTGCCGTAATACGACGCTGGGCAGGTTTTAACGTACCGCTTAATACTGAACCAAGTAGGTTCATATACGTTGGAACAAACGTTTCTAACGACATGCCTTCCGGTGCGCCGACAGTAACATCAGCCCCTTGTGCCTTAAGGTGCGTTGCCATTTCTTGATAGGCCGCTTCAAGATCACTGTCAATGGGGCTAAGTGGATCTTGAGTCCAAACTAATACTTTAAAATCGGACAAGGCTTTTTTATCAGAGTTGGGGAGCGTCAACGACCAACTGTTACCCATTAATGGGCCAGGCACGGCCAAGACATCCATCATCAGATCAAGGTCATCAGCGCTACGAGACATAGGCCCCGGCGTTGCTAAATCTGGCTCTAACAACATGCCCGGCGGTCCAGGAATATGACCACGCCCAGAGATAATGCCGTGGGTCGGTTTATGGCCATAAGTACCGCAGAAATGTGAAGGCGTGCGAATAGAACCCGCCAAATCAGAACCCAATTCAATCGGCGTCATGCCAGATGCCAACGCCGAAGCAGCCCCCCCCGACGAACCACCGGGTGTACGGGCAACATCCCAAGGGTTATTCGTCACACCATACACTTTGTTGAAGCTTTGAATATCGCCGGCAAATAATGGAATGTTGGTTTTACCAAACATAATGGCACCAGCATCGATTAACAACTGGACGGTAAACGCATTGTGTTTCGGCATGTGTTTCGCGAGCGACGGTGATCCCGCAGTACACGGCATACCCACCACTTCAAACGTATCTTTAATGGTCATCGGGATACCGTGTAATGGCCCCCAGTGTTCACCTTTAGCACGCGCGGCATCCGCTTCGTCTGCACGGGCTAAAGCACCGTCAAAATCTGAGGCAACAATGGCATTCAGCGACGGATTCACATGCTCCATACGGGTTTTAAAGTATTCAACCAAGCCACGGCTAGTAATCTCTCCGCTGGTTAGCGCTTGTTGCAGCTCAACTGCACTTTTGTAGGCCCATTCTGTCGACACGATGCGTCCTCATTTTTATTGTGATGCAGCGAGGTTACCCTACCACCTTTGCTTCGCCAATGTGCAAATGTGCCGCGATGCCGCCAACCACTGCCAATGTGGTGAATTTTATTTCAAAAAAAGGGCGAGAAATCTCGCCCTTTCAGGTTGTTGTTATCTAATGCATTTTACGAAACCGCAGCAAACACTCGGTAAAAGCTCGACTGCTCCTGAATATTAATTGGTAAATGTAATTTCCGAGAAATATCACTCGCAGAGAAGATGCCACGAATCTGATGTGTCTTATCATCCACGACCAAGCAATGCTGCTGAGAGTTATCCTTTAGTAAGTTCACCACATCTCCGATGGAAGATGTCTCCACTTCGTTAAGATCCAGCGCCATCAAATCTCGTTTTCGTGTCATTAAATCAGCCACTGCCAAGTCATCCAAATGACTTTTGTCTGCAAGGGTGTAACGCAAAATATTCTGCTCAGATAGGTCATGCGCCGTAATGACACCAACAAAATTATTCGCTCGATTCACCACCAGCTTGAGCCTTACATGAGTGGCCATCATCATTTGCCGCGCATCCACAGCCGACACAGATGCATCAATCACGAGGGGTTCGTTATTTTGAAAATCTGTAAAGAATTTCAGTGCACTACTTTCTAGTGATAGCTCGTTGGATTGATTTGGATACATTAGCTCATCAACACTAGAAACAGAGTGTAAGTTGAGTTTAGTCATGGCAATACTCCTCTAAAGCAACCCATTTTATTGTTGGGTCACTCATATTTATTTGATTTTTTATACAATTTGATTGATGGAGGTCGTCGCTGTTCTTACCTGATCTATAAAGCATTCAGGAAAAGAAACCATCAAGCCAGAGGTGGCCCACGAATTAATTGCCATTGGGCAATTGAGTCCTGCGAAAGTCGTACATTTCCAGTGAGTACTGACGCATTGTGTTTTACGACTGGGCGTTTAAACGCCAAGACTGTTAAACAATCTGGGTCGGTATCAAAACTTGAAAATAAGGAGGATTCTATCAGTGCTGCATGAGTGGTAAGAAGGTCTAAGGATTGATGATTAAAGTGATCCGTTGGCTGATTAGTCTCGTTTGTAACGCTCACACGCTGATTGGCGTTATTACTGTAGGCGCTTTCACTAGCAGATGCCGTGAATGCCAACACGAGGCTTAAACTTAATACGAGCCGGATTACTCTCATCCATCTCCCCCTATCATACTAACCTGTCGTTAGTACTTTTGGTCTATTTGCTCCGGTTTGATTACCGAGAGCCATTTCAATATAGACCTTAGCGCCCTAAAAGCGCTAGAGGGGATCTGTGATGTTTTGTCAGAACTGTGATGAGTCACTCAGGTTAAACACCATAAGCCTAAATAAGTACGTTTTACGATAGATTATTACCACTATTTAATTGCAACACCGTGTGTCATGAATGACGCAAAAGAAGCCACTTTTGGCAACCCGTCAGCGTATTCACTCTCATACCAGTCAATTGAGAAGCCGCTGCTTTCAATCATATTAATAACGGGGCGATTCAAATTGCAGCCACCAAAGACCATTCCCCAAGCGTTGTTCAATCGATTCTGCCAACGAACAACAGACTCATGAGGTGACTGACCATGCTCACAAAAGTAGATCTTACCACCGGGCTTAAGTACTCGATATATTTGCTGCATAGCTGCACTCCAATCGGGAATAGTGCATAGCGTAAAGGTTAACAGTACGGAATCTACCGATTCATCCGCTAGCGGAATTTTCTCCCCTGGTAAATCTAACCACTCCACCTTGATCGACGACTTTTTAAGGTTTTTCGCCGCCCGTTTGCGCATACCCAATGACGGTTCCAACCCCCATACCTTAGTTACTTTAGACTCATCATAAAGATGCAAGTTAAGCGCCGAACCAATACCCACCTCCAATACCTCGCCGGTGGCAAGAGGCACCACTTTCGCACGCAGCGCATTAACAGCTTTGCCAGAACACGCGCAGTTAATGAGATGAGGCAATACATTTTCTTCATAAAAGCTCATATTACATTCCTACATAGCAGCAGTATGTTGAACACTAAAACAACACACATTTAAAATCAGCGCTTGATCGCTAAACGATTATTAACATCACGACTGTTTCTTATAAGCTCGGTTTGATCACCCTGCTGGTGTTGTTTCGCCATACGGTCGTACAGCAAGACGTTAACCGTCGCGGCAAGGTTCATACAGCCAATGGTCGGGATGAATACCACCGCATCTGCGGCATCGACAACGGCTTGATCAATCGAGCCATCTTCCGGGCCAAACACATACAATGCGTCTTCAGGATGCTTAAACTCCGGCAGCGGTGTGGCCCCTTCAACCAGTTCGATACATACCAACTTTTGCTCCGGCTTTTTTTGAGACACAAACGACTCTACCCCCGTAAGCTCTATTGTCGAGCTGATATTATTGGTGTCTTGATGAAACTTGGCTGCGCGCTCAAAGCGCTCACCAGTGTAGTAAATCGCATGGGCACCATAACATCCTGCCGCACGCATCACGGCACCAACATTCGATGGGCTTTTAGGGTTACTGAGCGCGATAGCCGCTGAGCCTTTAATTACCACAAACACGTCCAAATTCAGAGTTTAAAAAACGAAACTTTACCATAAGAGTCTGCAAAACAGAGAAGCTGCACTAAACTTCAAGTTGTACAGAAGGGAATTAAGAATCACTCGTATAACGAATGCGAATAGGGGGCGCTCGACTCTCTGGGTATAGTGATACGTACATGATAAATCACAAGGACGAGGCAGCTAACATGTCAACTTCTCAAGACACATCCGTACAGTTTTTAGCGATACAGAATAATAACAACCAGTGGAGTATAACGACTCAAGCACTTCCAGAAAAAACCCTCCAGGCACTACCTAAAGCAGTGACGGCCAGTGCAGAGCTTTCGACCCGTGAGAATCACTACACGCTGCTGTATTCGGCCACAACACAAACTTTGAGTGTGTTTGGCAACGACACCACAGAGTACCTAGTTGCCGTAGCAGCCATTAAGATGCCTAATCCGCTCGATATACTGAATGTCTTTTATCTTGGTGGAATGCCCTACCTCGTCACGTACGCCAACGATGGCAAATACTTAAATTTCTACCGATATAATAGTGACCACACAGTGAGCGCACTTCATAACCTGTATGTTGGCGAAGGCTTGACCATGGTGAAAGCCTTGCCTTATCGCGACATTAGCTTCCTCGTTGCATATAACGGCACCACCGGAGATTGCACCAAGTATCAAATCTCACTTCCACCTTATGACGGTTTAAGTGTCTTAGAAACTTGGTCTGCAAGTTGGGCAAAAACATGGGGACACTTTAACTTCTTCCAGTTCGGTGGTGAAAACTTTTTCCTTAAAGCCAATGAAGACCATAAGAAAGTAAATATTGATCACTTTATGGATGACCCCGACGAAGGCTCCCACCCTGTATTAAGCCAAGATGCCACCAGTGCTATGCTCAACGCTCAAGCCATATCGATCTATCAAGGCAGCGAAGGTCAGGCGTATTTCTTGGTCTATCAAAGTAGCGGCAATCTAACACTAAGCAGTATTTACCCTAATTGCTTAGGATGGTGGGAACTGACTAATACCTCCATAGCAGGGAGCGGCCAAACCTTGCAACCCATTCTCGTTAATGATCAACCTTTCCTTCTTATATTCAGCTAACAGGACGTTTACCCATGTCACGATTACTACACGCCAACTATCAAATATCTAACGAGCACTACTTACCTGTTGTGGATTGGTTAGCCATTAATGCTACCGCCCCTACCGGGCTTCTACTGCCAAGAACCAAGCTACCTAATGCTGATATTGCCGTGATTACTTGGACGAGTGCAGAATGGTCTGCTCTTGATCACGTATTCATCAACAGCGATAAAGAACGCGGCCCATACGCCGAAGAATGGCGTGATAGCTGGGTGCCATTGACGCTGACCGGAGAAACCACCCCGCTCCTTTACTTTCAACTTGTTTCTGTCACCACAGAATCAAACGTCGACAAAAAAGTATTATTGATTAAATCAGAAGTTCACCTCGCCCACCCGCCTTACATCCTAGGTGTCGAAAATTTAGTGGACACCATTATTAAGCAAAGTGGTGTCAGTACCGTTATTTCCACAGGTACCGCCGGTGGCAGTTCGACCAAACAACCACTAGGCGATGTCGTACTCACCTGCGCTGCACATATTGAACTTGAAAAAGCAGAAAACATTGACCATTGCGACTACAACAGACAGACCTTTACCGGAGCAGATATATTTCCATCAGCAGATATTTACGACAAAGTAAAAAACTCGTTAATGATGCCGCTGGATACTGTCTGGAACGATACCTCGATCGCTAAATCTGTGGATGAACTCAATAAACGGGCGAGTACCTCGTACACAGCCGATGACTTAATTAATACTCCGCTTGTACCGTCCAACCTTAAAAGTAATAACATTGAATTTGCTGGTGTTCAGCCACTACTCACCACTGATTTCTACTTCATAGACAATGGCACATCAGCCAGTGCCTACTGTTTTCTTGAAATGGACGATGCTGTGATTGCGCACCAGTGCCAGCAACAAGGCGTCGCGTATGGGTTTATTCGCAATGTCTCCGACCCTGTCGTTGTGAGCACAGATAAAGAAGGAAAAACAATACCCGCAGACATCCGAGAAGATTGGTCTGGCATTGTGTATTCACTTTGTGGATTTTATACCACATTTAATAGCGCCTTGACATGCTGGGCAGCCATTAGCTCATTAAAAAAATAGATCGAAGGCGACAGTATTAAAGAGTCAAAATAAAGCCCCGGTGATGATCCGGGGTCTCTTTTAATTTCTTCCGTTGCTCTTTTGTAGGGCATACCTGATTACTTGGTACTCTAGAGATACCGCTCTAGTCTAGGTTCAATACTGACACTATATAACGTATAAAATCTCGTGTATTCGTAACTACATAGTTACTACTGAGTTACTGCTAAGTTACTGCTAAGTTACTGCTAAGTTACTACAGCATTACCAACGCATCCATTTTAATCATAATAAAAAGCTCCTATAGCGGAAGATTTCAAGGTCAGATTAAGTGTTTGGTTATCCTTAATCGGAATACCAGGTTCACCTCCCGTCCACATTGGCGGCACACTCGCGCGCCCTGAAATAGAATGAATAACGTCTGCATGTGCAGAAATAAGGTCAGTGATGTCTTGCGGAATCTTTTTTCCAACATCCAAGCCAATCCACAGAATCACGTACCCAGAATCCTGCACCAGAATAGATTCCGTAATAAGATTATGAGAGACCGCATACTTGAGGCTATCTGCCAGTGTAACTATTCTTCCACCCACCTCACTTTGTTGTACTGGAATAGCAAATACATTAATTTCAAGTACAGACCAATCAATTGGTCGGCCAGAAAAGTAGTAAGGTTGTGAGAGTTCAAATGCACCCTTTGAGTAAGCGGTAGGGAAAGCCGACTGGCTTGAAGGAATGCCTGCTCCGCTATCAAAGTTAAAGACCTCGTAGTGCAACAGGCCGTAACCACGTCCAATCACCGTATCTCTGCTAGCGGAGTAATACGTATTTTGATCTGCGTAACCCACCAAAGCAATTTCATCCGGCAAAATGCCAGCATCACTTTTAAGCAATGTGGGAATATAGGATTTTAAGCCAATAGGCATCATAGCCTGGCACGTTAGCGGAATGAATATTTCTGAGAGTCGGTCGACAAAGCCTGTCCAATTCGATTGATATTGTTGATTTTTAAATCCGCGCCAGACACGAATTGAAGACGGATGAATAAGCTGACTGTTCCCCATGACTCTTCCCAATAACGGTATTTGTGAAAACCCACATTATGCCCCCCTCATATAGCCTTCAAATCAGATTCAGAATCAGCACTATGCCGCATCGGAATTGCGAGTCTTTTTGTCATTTTCTACAGTATTTAGCGTCAATATTAGGTATCTCGATGAATATTAAACATTTTCGTAATCAAACTGATCTCGACCTTTCAATCACCCTGATCGTTAATCAAGGTTTAGCGTCATCAACACAAACTGAAATCACACATACATTTCAAATCAAGGCAAAAGAGAGTAAAAAAATTGAATATGGCGACATCTACTGTAATTACTTAATGGGCATTTCTATTACTTATGAATTAGACGATATGCGACTAAAAATAAGTAAGCTAGTGACGAATGAAAAATCTCCCTTAGCCAATACGCTAAATAACAGCAGTTATTTAGAAATTAGCGATTTGACGCTTCCAGCCATTGAAAGTGATGTCTGATAATATAGTATAAATATGGCCATATAAATAAAACGAGACATGGGCAATCCTGTGCAACCAATAGATCCTAAATACTTCCGCGCATTTAAAGCTGTCGACATGGTTGGCAGTTTTAGTGAAGCCGCCGATCTTGCTGCAATGACGCAGGCAAATGTCAGCAAACATATAAAAGCCTTAGAAGAATTAATAGGTAATGACCTTTTTGTGCGAACGCCCAAAGGCCCCGTTATCACCGAAGCTGGCGAAAAGATGCGTGAGTACATTAAGCACTTCGAAAACTTGCACGCCGATTTTTTAGTGGATGTAGGTAATACGGCTCAAGAGGTACAAGGCACCGTCAGCTATGCCATGCCGGCATCTTGCTTATTATCACCTCACTTTCCAATGCTGTTAGAAAACCGTCGTAAACATCCTAAGCTCGAAATCAACCTTGAATTAGTCCCGACGGACAAAGTATTTAATCGTATTTTAGATGGCATCATAGATTTTGGCTTTGTGACCAAGAGGATTGATCACCCTAGATTGCAATATATTCCGTTTTGCAAAGAAGAATATGTGGCCGTCGCAGCACCTGATATTGATCTCGGTGCATTATCGGAAGGGAAAATATTAGAATTTAATTATATCGACTACCCAGGGTTTGATGTCTACTTCGAATACTGGCGTAACCATAATTTTCCTGATGCTCATAACACTCAAGCCCTATCACTACACTGCACAGGAAAAATAAACAGCATTGAAGGCGCTATATTAATGACGTTAGGCGGGCTTGGTATTGGCATATTTCCACGTCACTGCATTCAAAACCATATTGATGAGAAGACGCTCATCCCCTTCGAGCCAGAAGGCAGCGCTCCGCTTCTCAACGACATCTATATTGCATCGTTAAAATCGGACCAGCGCCCGTATCGTATAGAGTTAGTTATCTCTTGGTTTATGGATATGGTAAAGACGCACTAACCAACTGAACGGATTAAGCCGGAGGGTCTACTCGTTCAGCGCTGCTGGTGTTCACCCGGAACCACCCCGCAATGCTATATCTATCTGTGGCGGTAGGCAGTACCTCATGAGGAAACTCTTCAGACAAAAAGACGACCAAGCGATTGAATACAGGGGCTACTTGTTCAAGCTCTTCGCCGCTTTCGCTGTATATTACTAACTCCCCTCCGTCGCCTTCCTTCCAGTCAGGGTTCAAATAAAATACAGTACTCAACACGCGGTTAGCCTCACCACGAAAGGAGTCCGTATGCGTTTTATAAAATGCACCAGCAGGGTAATGTGAAAAGTGGCTTTCGTAAGAAAATAAGCCCAACAATAGATGCCTGTTCAACTCGATACGCAGTTGCGCCATGGTGCGTACCCACAACGCTTCACTCGTATGAGCATCCGTCAGCCAATGAATTTCATCGCCGCGAATATCTTCGCGTTGAGTAAGATCATCCCTCCGGCCAATACCCGCCCGATGCATAGCATCAACCTCTGCGAGCGTATTGAGGCGATCACTAAGAACATATGGCACATCATCATAGAAGGCATTATCAATGATGGCGTAGCCATGTGTTCGTAAGCTATCAGCCAGTAGACTCACCGTCTTGTCGGCCTTAAACATTGAGGTTATGCTCCGAAATGACCGGAACATCAAAGACACCGGTGACAAGTAAAAGGGCGACTTTTACGCCTTTACTCACCAACAAGACAGAGAGTTAATTTCACCCTAACGACAAAAAACCATTGTTGTCTTTACTAGGGCAACTCTGATTAATGCAGTCGTGCTGCGCGTGAGTCCTGTAACGCTTTAGATCGAGGCGTTGATTGAGGTTAATGGCGGGTCCTTAATAATATCAACAACAAAGATATAAAGTGTCTACAGGCCACGCCCCTCACTACCTATAAACAGGGGCTTTCAGAAAAATACCATTTCGGTGTTGCTACTTTTCGACGTGACCCGTCATGCCATCTAAGTAGCGCCTTGAACTGTTATTTTTCTGAAAGCCGCAGCCATAACTGCATTAATCAGAGGTGCCCTAGCAATAACGTGGGTGCGTTTATTGTCATCGGAAGTTAGCTCATCAAAGCCCACAGCGCTAACACGAAAAATATAAACGAGGTCGCATAGCGAGCAATATCTAACGGCATCCGCTGCATTAATGCTTGCCCCCACACCACCACAGGCACGTTAGCAATCATCATTCCTAGTGTTGTCCCAACAGTAACCCACAAGACATCTTGAAACTCAGCCGCCAGCAGCACGGTGGCAATTTGTGTTTTATCCCCAATTTCAGCCAAAAAGAACAACACCGTCGTGGCCCCGAATGCGCCCCAGTGAGAGTAGCTTGCCGTGTCATCATCTTCTTTGTCTGGAATCAGCACCCAAATAGCCATCACGGCAAACGATGCCGCAAGCAACCAATTCACGGCATCACTGGCGAGCCACACTTGGAGCCTGTCCCCGAGCCAGTCGCCTCCCCAGGCAGACAAGCCATGATTGATCAAGGTTGCCAACAAAATACCTGCAACGATGGCCCAGCGATTACGAAATCGCGTGACCAAAAGCAAAGACAGTAGCTGAGTTTTATCACCAATTTCCGCGATACTCACAGCCAAAGTCGACGCAAGCAGAGGAGAAGACAAAACGGATGAAGAACCAGAAGCATCGATGATATTAGAGAGGTTTAATAGATCAAACATAAGAAAACTCCGGGCGATGAATAAATACCATAAGACACTCCCACAGCATCGCCCAGCGACTGTAGTCGTGTCTTAGGTCTCATCGATTTCGCATCAAGCGAAACATCTGCACCATGAGCATGAGGCTCAATTATGTTGATACAGATACCACGGAAAGTGCCAAAGCACATTCCCGAGAAGGCAGATTACTCCCCCAATAAGTCCGCAGTATATCAACAACCAAATTTACTTATCTAGTGGATAAATATATTTCGTTTTACCCCAAAAGCATCTGGTGAAAATATTCGCCAATATTGAGTAGCAAGATTATTGAAAACACGCTGTAGGTAACGCCTATGACAATTAAGCAAAGCAGTAACAATGACGAGTGGTTAGAGGATGATCTCCCTGCTCGTAAACTTCATGGCCGTAGCATCGACTATGAAAAAAAACGCCGACGTGCAGAACGCATACTAGAGCAATCTCGTATACGCGAACTCCTCGGAATGAATATTGACTATTTCGACGACGAACCCCGCCACCGTTAGGCTCAAAAGTAAGGCTTGAGAAGCTTTACCTTCTGTCTTTTGCGGGTGTCACCCTACTGCTCCCGGAGGAGACTGTGTTAACTGAATCATTTCAGGACATCTTAAAAGTGCTCGTGCGCAACCCATCTGTTGTTGGGGCCGAGCATTCCTTTTTTCGAGTACTTCAACGTTTGCTTGAAGAACGTGGCGCGAAGGTCACATGGTACGAAGGTCTACTGGTGGCCCAGGGCAGCCGTCCTGAATCACTCATGCTATCTGCACACATTGACCGCCATGGCTTAGTTTGCACAGGCCCGGATGAATTCCAGTACGCCGCGTTCGTTGCTGGCGGTCGCTCAGACTTGCTGGGCAACTCAGTGTCAGAAGAGCTGATCAAAATGATCGTTGATCGCTTTGGTGACGAAGAAGTCTATGCCTACGAGCCATGGTCTGGCATGTACCGTGGGCGCGGAAAAATTCGCAACACCTACGTCTGCCCATACCGCAACAACCTTATTTTTGAACTGGAAGGCATGAGCCATTTAGTGGCAGGCACACCGGTTGCTTTCCATGATAATTTGCGAATTACCAACGACAGCGTGACCGGCCAACTCGATAACGTATTAAGTGCGGCGATTCTCGTATACATGTTTGAAATTGGTTTTGAAGGCACTGCGTTTTTCACAGCACAGGAAGAAGCTGGCCGAAGCTGGCGCTACCTGCTCGAATGGTTTAGACGTTTTGGTGGCTCAACCAACCAATTGGTAGTGATTGACACAAGCCCATACCCTGACACAGAAACAGCCAGAGCACAGACGCTCGTATTGCGACATCGTGATGCCAACGACGTATTCAACAAGAGTATGACCGAACAGCTAGCCGCAACCTGTGATGCCGCAGGTGTCAGTTATCAATACAAAGATGACTACATTCACGAGCAAAACAGACTGCTTGCTGCAGAAGGTAAAACATTGCGCTCGTTAGGCTCAACCGAAATGGGCCGTATCATTGCCGCCTCTGGTGGTTTAGTCGATGGAACCACCTTGCAAGTACCGACCACGGGGTATCATACGATGGATGAAAGTGCCTCACTGATCGCCTGCGAAGCGTTCCTTGATGTGCTGTGCCGCTTAGCTCAGATTCAACCTAAATAGCATACTTTCACCAGAGGCATCCGCCTCTGGTGCCCCTTGTCTTCCAGATAAGCTTTCGCTTTAGGACACTCCCAGACAATTTACGCACTAAAAAGAGACAAACCGCTGTCTCAATAAAACCCCACCAAAAAAGCGTTAATTATGGCCAATGATAATACCAACTCGGCCAAATAAGAATCCAAAAAATTTAACTTATTTAATTAAATCAACAACTTATAAAAATAACTTTAGCATTAGGTCATAAAAGACACCAAAATCACCACTGGCTTTTATTGCCCAAAGGCACTCAAACTTTTAGACTAGAACAAGAATTAACAACATATTGCGACAGAATATGACCTCCATGTATCAATGCAGGTCATTTGAATGGAAAACACTTAAACAGTACAAGGAAATCAGTACGTCGCTGGCTTTTTACTCTGCAAATAGCTTTGCATACTGTGCTAAAGATGGCATCGATTAAACAGTAAGACAGAAGCAAATATAATAACAATAAAGGACGCAGGATGAACGTATTCACCATTCTCAGCGCATCGCTTCATCGCCACTCTATTGCACTCATATTAATGATAGCGACGGTCATGGCCTGCTCATCCGCGCTTGCTGCACCCGCCGCAAAAAATCCTGATTTAGATCCACAAAAACGCACCAAACTTGAATCTACGGTTATGAACCAAAATTTAACTTTAGAAAAACGCATTCGTGCGCTGAAAGAGCTCTACAGCGATCGTACCGTAAACGGACGGATAGAACGTACTATCTGCGCCTGGGACCCACTCGGAAAACCAGGCCCAATTGCCGCAGCAACGAATGATCAAATATTACGTTCAATGCACTATGGCATGAAGCTCGATATCGTTATTTTTCAAAACGAAAAAGCACTCATCAGCACCTTCCTTAACGAAAATAAGTGCGATGCCATCTTGGTCAGAGGTGCCGCGACTAAGCCATTTAATAAATTTAGCGCGACCATAGAAGCCCTTGGTGCGCTTCCAGAGCGTCGCCACCTACAACTATTGATGCAAGTACTCGCAAATCCCAGCATGGGAAAACGACTCACCAATGACAATTACACCATTATGGGCGTCGCTACTATTGGAGACAGCTACGTATTTATGGAAGACAAATCGGTTAATTCACTCCTCTCCATGCCGGGTAAAAATATAGCGGTGCAGTACACTGACTTAGGTATGATTGAACTGATCAAAGCTGCTGGAGCTACACCGGTTGAAGGTGACATGATGGAGTCTGTACAAACCTTTGCTGACAAAAAAGTCCCCTCAATGATTTCACCGGCCATTGGTTATCTAGTGATGGGCGCTGGTCAAATGAACCAAGACGTTGGAGCCATCACAACCCCCATCGCGCAATCAACCATGCAACTCATTGGCAGGACCGAACAGTTTCCACCAGAATTAGCTCAGATATTGCGTGAGGACTTCTTGTTTAAGTTTGATAACTACGCACGACGTGTCGATAAAGAAGTAGCACTGGTAGAAGACAGTTTTTGGATAACACCGCCAGAAGAAGACAAAGTGAAACTGGCCGATGTTTATCAAGGTGTGCGTATTAAATTACGTGATCAAGGATTCTACGACGCCTCAATGTTGCGCTTAGCACGTAAAATCCGCTGTCGCTTTGAACCAACCAATCAGGAATGTACAAATCCTGTTGAATAATTTTTTGCGATAGCTCTATTCTTTGCGATAACTCTATTTTGAGTAATACCCTACTCGTATTAACGTTTTATTTTCTTCACAGAAAACCTTGCGCTTTTAACTGACGTAATAATTCGGCACTTTTTTCTTGAAATGTATCTCGCAATAAACGAACGGCAGGCGTAATCGACTGCCTACTTGGGCATATAAGCCACAGCTCAGTCACTCTAGGCCGGTACTCGGGCAGCACCGACACTACCCGGCCAGACAACAAGTCGGAAGCCATATCCAAGCATGACTTAACCGCGATACCTTTACCCGCAACACACCAACGCCTGACAAGATCACCATCATTAGCAGCACGGTTGCCACTCATTTTTATTTTGTAGTCAGTTCCACCTTTAGAGAACGTCCAAGTATCGTGTGTGATGCCCTGAAGTTGATAAAAAAGACCGTTATACGATGGCAGTTCATTTGGATGTGTTGGATAACCATACTCTTCGAGGTAGGCAGGTGTTGCACACAACAACCCTGGGACGTCACAAATTTTAAACCCGTAAACACTCGAATCATTGGGTGAACCATAACGCAGTGCCATATCCACAGAATCACGATAAAAGTCGATATTGCTATCGCTAATATTCGTTCTCAAGCTCACTTTAGGATGTTCATCCATCAGCTCATCAAGCCACGGGGTCACCAGATTACGCCCAAGGTCAGAAGACAGAGCAATCCTCAACTCACCATTAACACTATTTTGATCATCCTTAATATTCAGTTGCGCATGACTTAACAACAGCATTGCTTGCTCACATTGCGGTATATAGCGCTCTCCTGCACTGGATAGCCGTAACTTCCGAGTTGTGCGAATAAACAAATCCACCCCGAGCTTACGCTCTACCCGTTTCAGCGCCGCACTGGCAGTCGCTACTCTCATATCCAGATCCGTTGCCGCCGCTGTAATGCTACGTAGCTCTGCAACTTTCAAGACCACCTGTAAATCTTCTAACAGCATATTTTCAAATATATTTTGATAATGTATCAATCATTATGCCGTTTATACTTAACCAAACAAGGCCTAATATCTTTCTCAACGCACATTCACCGGCAATATCTACCGGACACCTTTGACGGAGAAATCTCATGAAAGCCATTGGTTACAACAAGTCACTACCTATTACCGACGCAGATTCATTGATCGATATCGAATTACCTATGCCGACGGCCAACGCACACGATTTACTCGTTAAAGTAAGCGCGATAGCCGTGAACCCGGTGGACTACAAAATTCGCTAAAACTTTGCTCCTACTGATGACAGCTACAAGGTTATTGGCTGGGATGCCGTGGGTGAGGTGGTCGCGACTGGTGATGCCACCACACTGTTTAATGTCGGAGATACCGTCTTCTACGCCGGCGACCTAAATCGCCAAGGCAGCAACGCTGAATTCCAAGTCGTTGACGAGCGTATTGTTGGTCATAAACCTAAGAGCTTGTCGGATGCTGATGCAGCCGCGCTGCCTCTAACCTCCATTACCGCATGGGAACTCTTATTCGAGCACCTAGACCTTAAACAACAAGCCCCCGGCTCAACGGATAAGTCAGATGAAGTTCTTCTTGTTGTCGGTGCCGCTGGCGGTGTTGGCTCTATCTTGATTCAGATTGCCAAAGCCATCACTGACGCAACCATCGTTGCTACGGCGTCTCGCGAAAACTCACAAGCATGGGTTAAAAAACTAGGGGCCGACTATGTCGTTGATCACACCAAGCCATTGCAGCCACAAATAGATGCCTTAAGTATCGGCGACGTTACACATGTAGCAAGCTTGAATGGTACTGAAAACTACTTCGAGGCCTGCACCGAGCTGCTTGTGCCGTTTGGTAAAATCGCCATGATTGACGACCCAAGCACACCGCTTGATGTATCGAAGCTAAAAATGAAAAGCGTATCGTTGCATTTAGAATTTATGTTTGCACGCTCAATGTTTAATGCCAAAGACATTCAACAGCAAAATGTTCTTCTAAATCGTATTTCAGAGCTGGTCGATCAAGGTCATATCCAAACCACGTCGGGCGAAAATCTCGGGGCTATTAATGCTCAAAACCTGAAACTGGCACACCAACAATTAGAAACGGGGAAAGCAATCGGTAAGATTGTCTTGGCTGGTTTTTAATACTAATTCTTTATAAGTTAGGTCAGAATCCCTCTGACCTAACAAAGGATATTCTCATGTCTCAACTTATCGTTATCGCGAAAATTACCGCCAAATCAGATCAAGTCGATCGAGTAAAAAGCGCCCTACTTAAACTGATCGAACCGACACGACAAGAAGATGGCTGCATCCAATATGACCTACACCAAGATAATGAGCAGCCAAGTGTTTTTGTATTCTATGAACGCTGGGAATCAACAGCGCTTTTGCAAAAGCACATGCGCAGCGAACACATCAAAACCTACGTTGCAGAAACCGAAGGCGCCTTAGAAAGTTTTGCTATCAATCAAATGAATAAAATTTAATGCCATGTAATATTCAGCCATCTTACTTATTTGCTATACACTAGGCCGATGACATCAAAAAACGCCCTACGTTACCTTTCGGCCTACCCAGCCTCGGTGCAACAACAAGCGAGTGAACTCTTAGCAGATAATAAGCTAGGCGCTATATTAAAAGGTCGGCATCCACAGGCCCACACTCTCTCTGCGGCCAACGTCTTGTACAACTACGCACAAGACATCAAAAACGAATACATGCGCTCCTCCCCACCGATCAGTAAGGTCATTTACGATGATAAAATTCATGTTGTTGATAATGCGCTGGGGCTGCATACGTTTGTAAGTCGTAAGCAGGGAAATAAGCTTAAGGCAAAAAATGAAATACGTATCTCTTCACTGTTTAGAAACACGCCTGAAGCCTTTTTACGAATGATCATAGTGCACGAGCTTGCGCACCTGAAAGAAAAGGATCACAACAAAGCTTTCTATAAGCTATGCCAACATATGGAACCAGACTACTTCCAACTTGAGCTAGATGTGCGTCTCTATCTTTGCCATAAAGAGCACTACGGAGATCTTTGGTGAAGACAACACTAAACCACAAAGCTGATCATTTATTAAACAACACCCAGTATTCAACCGTAAGGCGCGGTTAACCAGCTCCGCAAGATACGCTCCAGCAAAATGTATCAAACTACGACAACATTCATCAAAGGGATGCAGAAATGGCAACAACGCCATATTCTGGCCACTTTTAACCGTTTTATTCAGACTATCCACTATTCAGCCACATGATTCGTGCTCAAAATGGAAGCCTGCTCAACGGACATGAGAAGCCTTAAGGACGATACATGAACATAAAAGCCTCAGTAGCCCTGATTCTTTGCATTTTCACATGCTCAATGATTTCAACCAGCCATGCGGCACAATCGTCATCTAGCATCAAAGATCAACAACAAGCCAAGCTTGAATCGACCGTCATGAATCAAAATTTAACGCTTGAGAAACGCGTTAAAGCGTTAAAATCTCTTCTCAAAGACGAAATTATTGATGGAAGCATTCAACGTACTTTTTGCGTATGGGACCCACTAGGAAAGGCAGGCCCCGTTACTGCAGCCGCTGATGACCAAGTACTTCGCTCACTCCATTACGGCATGGCCTTAACCATCGAAACCTTTCAAAACGAAAATGAACTCATTGAGCGTTTTTTAGATGAAAAGAGTTGTGATGCAATTCTGGTCAGCGGTGCAGCGGCACTGCAGTTCAATGGTTTTATGGGCACTATCGATGCCGTTGGCGCGTACCCAGAACTGAAGCACCTTCAATTACTTGCACAAGTACTTGCGAAGCCTGAAATGGCCCCTCGTTTAGCCAACGAAAAGTACACTGTATTAGGCCTAGCAACCCTAGGTAGTACGAACCTGTATATGGAGAATACCGAATTAAGCTCTCTGGATTCAATCAAAGGCAAAGATGTTGCCGTCAATCGACACGACCTTGGTGCTATCGCTCTGATAAAAGCATTAGGGGGAACCCCAAAAGAACATGGATTAATGGCTGCTGTGCAATCTTTTGCCGATCACGAGGTACCTTTAGTGGTGTCACCAAGCATCGGCTACTTAGTATTAGGAAGTGGGCAGTTTGATAAAGAGGTCGTCGCTAATAAGTTGCCATTAGCGCAATCTACGGTGCAATTAATAGGTCGTAGTCAGCGCTTTCCCGCTGGGTTAGCACAACTTTTACGTGAAGATTTTTTATTCAAATTCAACAACTACGCTAAGCGTGTCGATAAAGAACTCGCACACATACCGGCTAACTTTTGGATCAACTCAACAGAAAGCGATATAACCACGCTGAAAAACCTATTAATAAACGTACGTGTCGAGTTAAGAGACGAAGGTTTCTATGACGCCACGATGTTGCGACTTGCTCGAAAAATTCGTTGTCGCTTCGAGCCTGGCCATTCAGAGTGTACTAATCCTGTGGAATAACGATAAATACTCCCTGAATTAATGGTATTAATTCGGGGAGGGTACACGCTCAACACTCACCTCCATGTTTAATAAATTCACCGGATTACCAAACTGACTATATATAGCGACATCGGCAGCGTCTCGCCCAAAAGCAATGGCAACACGTCCGCCTTCTAAGTTCGTCTGAGTTGGGTCAAAGGTGTACCAACGATTGCCAACATACGCTTCAAACCACGCATGTAAATCCATCGGCTCTAACCCTTCTAAATAGCCAACCACCATACGCGCAGGAATCGACAGCGCACGGCAACACGCAATGCCTAAATGGGCCAAATCTCGACACACACCATAACCTTGCTCATTCACTTCAGATGCACTAATAACCTGCTGCCCCTGCCCTGGTCTATATTCAACCGCCGAGCGGATATACTCTACAATCGCTGCACACTGATCATAGCCAAGCGTCTGATCCATAGTCATTGACGCGGCCATATCAAAAAAACGATCCGAGTCGCAGTAACGGCTTGGCAATAAAAAAGGAAGCGTCTCATCCGGCAATTGTTGAACCTCAACAAAAGGAGCACCTGGGGCAACATCGGAAAAATCAGCGGTTTCGATTGCGACAGAAGTATGAACAGAAAAGAAGCCAGTCGGTGCAATAAGGCGCTGACACAAATTACCAAATGAATCGGTAAACTCAACCGCTGGCACACTAGGAGATAGCATATACTCTTCTTTGGCTATCCACTGTTGCGTACCACTACGAGGCCGCAGCATCATCACAAAGGGCGTAGGCGCTGGAATTTGAAATTCAAGAGTACACGAGGCGTTTAACCACATTGATTGATACTCCAAAGGTAACGATATTGATGGTATTTCCCAGATAAATACACTGGCACGTACACGATTTCTACAATAACAACAATAAAGAATTATTATCTAAATTTTACAGTATCAGAGTGCTTGTCAGCAGTGCCTAGCACACCACTGGGTTAATATAGTCGTGTGGATAACTCAGATGACGATGCTGAAACGATAAAATGGCAGGGTTTTTAATCACCCCATCTTCAATATTAATCGCATGACGAATAGTCTCATTTTTTTGCCAGCCATCCCGCCCACCTAAAACTGTCGACAAATACACTATCAATGCCGCCGAAATTGATCTTGTAGCACTCTCCCATAGATAACTTGGCGTATGATCAACAGCATAATAATCAATGGATTTGTACTGAAACATCGGTTGTTGAAATGTTGTTGGTTTAGCAAAGAAAAAACCCATACCTTCATCGCAACTAACATCCACAATCAAACTATTAGGTTTAAGGCAGTCACTCTCAGCTTCTGTCACAAAGTCGATCGGATGCTCCGTATCTTGAAAAGTTCCATTAATGATGATGTCTGATTCATTAATCAGCTCAGTCAACGGCCTTGTCGTACCATCATGCTCGACCACCACCATCCGCGTTTCATCGTCCCTACCAGCTCGCACTCGAACATAATTACAATCGAGCACCTCTTCACGAACCTCATGATCAGGACGTTGAATACAAATCGTAATATCGCGAAAACCATGCGCTTTAAGCGCATAAATAGCACCACGACTAACGGCACCAAAACCTAAAATAATCGTCTTTCTCTGATTACCGTAATGCCCATCAATGCCCTTTAGTTGCAACGCATGCAATACAGCACAATAACCTGCCATTTCGTTATTTTTGTAAAACGTATGACGCCCAACTTGACCCGTAGGAGACCAAACAAACATGTCCTCAAACGCAATCAAAGTTTGCTTTCGATCAAGGGCCGCCTGAGTAATTTCGCTTTGCTGCACACAATGGACGTACCCCCAAAGAGTGCCGCCCTCCCGTAGCTCCTGCAAATCAGCTAACACTGGCTTATTAATAATAACCTTACCAATATCGGCAAGTATTTGGTGACGTGTAGCAATACCGCCAGACAATGCGGCAATTTCTCCGTCTTCAATACCAAACGGTGTGCCATAGCCTTCCTCAAAGACTAACTGCTTACGCAATGCTTCAGGAATACGTTGCAAGTGACCGGGGTGAATAGGCAGTCGTCGTTCATCTATTTTTTTAGAAGTCCCAATGACTCCCATAACTGATGAGTTCATATCAGTGTTCCTTGTTACTAAAATATTAATAGGAAGACTGCATGAACGAATTATCAGTTTCGCCAATAGGCCGGATTACTGGTGATAAACTCGGTTGCAGTATTTCAAGTAACCGAGGATGGTAAGCACGGCAGAATTGTTGCCAGATACTTTTTTGAATTTTGCCCGCGTAATAAGTGCGTGCGATTCTTTTGGAGGGCCAATCACAGTAGCACGACCATCGGTTAACTACCACCACAGGCTGTCATGGCATAACCAGCTCGAAACTAGCCTCGCCAAATGACTGGCCATTAATCATTACCTCAACTCGATGCTCACCAGGGTAGTACTTGCGGGTGGTGATTTTTTTAATCGCGTGCTTTTTGGTAAGTTCTAATGGTGTATTAGGCAATAAGTGAGCGACTTTCCACTTAAAAACCTTGGGCGATGTCTTGCCGTTCGCCTTTTGATGATGAATAACGTAATCAATAATCAGAGCTTGTTTCTGTTTCGAGCTAGATTCTAACGACAACGAAACTTCTAAGTTTTCACCAAACACCACCGTTGGTGTCGTCAGTTCGACGTTCGCCTCACGAATCAAAGGCGGCTTATAACCAAACACAGCCAATGTTTTTTGATGACCATCTTTAATCAGTGTTCGGCATGCATGACGAACAAGACGTTCTCGATGTTTACTCACCCCTTTATGATTCTCACCTTGCATCCAACGCTCAGCAATACCAGCAACACGCTCCGGATGATCCTTAGCAATATCATTCAAGTTATTAGCCACAGAGCGACGTACGTATTCCGACTCATCGTCTTTAAGCAGCTCCAGCAACTCAATCACTGGAGTTGGATCATCCACAAACCTCTGCAAACGCATTCCCCACGGTAGACGTGGACGTGTTCCTTCAGAGACTAAACGTCGTACATTATGATCGTCATCAGTGGCCCACTGTTTTAACAGCGCGAGAGTTTCTTTGGGTTGCTCCAAAATAAAAAAACGAATACCAAATTCTGATGACATTAATTTGGTCATGGCTTTTAAAAGCGTCATGGATGATTTGAAGTGTTTTTTGCTTTCACCCTGTAAACCAACGTAATAAGTGAGCGAGATCACTGGCCAACCAGAAATACCATTCGGGTGATCAGCATCATCGGACGAATTCAGACTCGTCAACACAACAGCCGCTGCCTGCTCAAAATCATCCGGCAGGTGTTTGACCATAGTCTCAACAATGCGATCCGTTCGTTGTTTTAATTCCAGTGCTTCTAAGTTATTCGTGGCATCTGCGACAAACGCTTTTTTATCGAAGCTTGAACAATGCGGTGCAAAGTACTCCGCCATGCCTTCTATAACACTTTTATTCAGTAAGTTTTTAAACGGCTCCGGCATAAGATCTCTCTATCCTAGGCTTACTAATATAGGGTTTGCTGACTAGAGATTTAGTTGAGAATGACAACACCTTCGGTCTCTAACACCGTTTTGGCGTCTGCGCGCTCAATGACTTTTAAAATCGTGGTTTGAATCGTCTCATCCAAGCGTACATCCGTTTTACTGCAAAACTTTTGTTCTTGCACCGCATCCCCCTCTTCAGCCACATAACTAACCACTACCTCAGTGGCTAAATTTTCAGAGTCACCAAAGTAAGCGATCGATATTTGCGGATAACCTTGAAAGCCTTTTTTGACTCGCTTAGCGATGCGTTTGGTAGATTTATCTAAATTCATGGAAGGAGAAGCTCTGCATAGGCATGTGAAGTATCAGCATGCCTGATTGTTTGGTGGGGTCAATACCTGGCCCACCCAGAACTCAAAACAAGATTACTTTTTATTGGCCAGCCAATGCTGATGAAGAAATTTTGCCGAGGTTAATAACGAAATATCGGCGTCAGCGAGCACACCTGCGTGCAACTGAAATACATGCCACCGCTGAGGGTAAACCTGTAAGCGCGCAAGAGTTCCTGCTTGATTCAAGGCCGCACAGACTCGATGGCTATCGTTGAGTAATATTTCATCACTCCCCACGTGAATCAATACCGGAGGCAGCCCGGATAAGTCACCATAAATAGGTGAACATTCAGGGGCTCTAGCATCCTTACTAACATGAGTAACCATACTCACATGAGTGTCTTTACCCGCATACACATGCGCAGCATGTGCCAACCAAGCTTCACTCAGCATGACCTCTAAATCCGTATCATTTAACTCACTCAGGGTTAAATCAACCCAAGGCGAATACAAAACAACGCTACTAGGCAATGGTATCCCCGTAGCTTTTAATACCTGCAAGGTTGCCAAAGCCAACCCACCACCGGCAGAATCGCCCGCAATGCTCAGCTGCTCTGGCGGCACACCTTGTTCGAGTAACGCCTTATATACTGCAACAACGTCGTTGATAGCCGCCGGACATGCAAACTCAGGAGCCAAACGATAATCGGGCACCACGACATGTGCATCCGCAAACTTAGCTAAATGCGATGTCAGCGCTTTATGGCTATCCGGATTACCGGCAACATAAGCACCGCCGTGCAAATACAACACCGTGCCTGCAAAGCCTGCTTCACTGCTTTTTTCACTAAGGACTTGTGGCTGGTAATGTCGGCAGCGAACACCCGCCAGACCATCATCATAGCTATCCACATTACGAGCCTTCAAAGTGGTGCTCGCCACCATGCCCATCCAGCGACGCTGAAATCCAATACTAAACCGCGGATGCAAAACCGGCTTAAGCAGTATCGTTAGTGCGAACCTAAGCACAGAGCCCAGTATTTTCTGAATGAGAGACGCCCTCTGACGCACACGATCAGCGAACAATGTCATAATCATTCAGATCCAGTTTGTCCGTCTGACGACGATAATTAAACGTAAAGCCCGGCCAGTTATTGGTATTTTTACCGCTCTCGGTTTTGTACCAGCTATGGCAACCCTTGTTCCAAACTGTATCGCTGATCTTGCTCTGTACTCTATCGTTAAAGTTTGTCTGCACTAAACTACGCACTTCGAGCGAACGTAACTTCTGAGAATCTATTGCCGCAATGCATTGCTGCACATAATGAATTTGGCTTTCCAGCATGTAGATAATAGAGTTGTGGCCTAAATTCGTATTCGGGCCATAGAGCATAAATAGATTAGGAAACCCGTTAACACTGATACCTAAATAGGCTTCCGCTCCGCCTTTCCATGCATCATTTAATGCAATGCCATCACGCCCAGTAATCGTCATTGGCGTTAGAAAATCTGTAGCTTGGAAACCCGTACCATAAATAATCACATCGACGTCATGATGCTTACCTTCGCTATCAACCACTCCAGCCGCAGTGACTTCATTGATCCCCTGATTAATGACTTCAACATGATCTTGCGCTAGCGCCGGGTAATAATCGTTAGACATTAAAATACGCTTACAGCCAATCGGATAATCTGGCGTCAACTTTTCACGCAGTTCAGGGTCTTTAATAAACTTTTTCAGCTGGCGCTTAAACTGCCACTCAAACAAGGCCATGGCTTTTTGCAATGATGTAAAGCCAAGCACCCGTGCTTCGTTTGCAATATAAATTTTGAGGCGATCTAACGTTTGAGTGATCGGGAATTTTTTCAATATACGGTGCTCATGCTCGCTGTAAGCCCGATCAGGCTTAGCCAATACATGCGCCGCAGAACGCTGGAATAACATGACTTTGCCAGCGACTTTAGTAACCTCAGGCACAAACTGTATCGCACTGGCACCCGTACCAATCACTGCGACCGTTTTTCCCTTAAGATCAACAGAATGATCCCAACGCGCACTGTGGAAGTGAGCCCCTTGAAAAACATCAATGCCCGGCATTTTAGGATAAGCGGGCTGATTTAACTGACCTGTGGCGGTTATCAAAACTCGAGCAAAAATGGTTTCATCGTTGGTTAGCGTAATTGCCCAAACGCCCTGTGCTTCATCAAAACTAGCCTTGGCCACTTCGGTATTAAATCGCATATGACGGTAGACATCATACTTACGCGCGCAATGTTGCTGGTACGCAAAAATCTCGCTTTGCGGAGCAAAACGACGACTCCACGGATAATGGCGTTCAAATGAATACGAATATAAATGCGACGGCACATCACAAGCGGCACCGGGATATGTATTGTCGCGCCAGCAGCCACCAACATCACTGCCTTTTTCGATAATAACAATATCATCTTGCCCCTGAGCCTTAAGCCTTATGGCCATACCAAGGCCACCAAACCCCGCGCCAATAATCACCACACTATGGATTGCAGCCATCAAAGAATCCTTATTATTGTATTAGCCTTCTACTCTACAGAGAGCTAAGCCTCCTTTTTATGGTATCTTGGGACTTAATTATTGTGATTTTCGGACAAACGTATGGCCGTCAGACGCAGCATTACCAGCGTACGATTACAGACCTCATTTGGCATTGAACATGGCGTCAGTGTGGCGGAATGCTTATCTGGTACCGGCATCACCGAAGCCATGCTGAATCAGGCCGATGCCACAATCACCGCCGATCAAGAACTCGCCATGGTGCACAACCTGTGCAATGCATTGGTGAACACAACCGAAAGCTCTTCAGGCAACACGACAGAAAACACATTAGCCGAACTCGGACTGGCGATGGGCCAACGCTATCATTTAAGCAGCTACGGCGTGTGGGGCTTTGCGCTACTCAGTAGCCCGACCTTTCAACAAGCCGTAGACCTAGGATTACGCTACCTAGACCTGACGTTTGCATTTCTTGAGATGCGCCTCGAAAACCACGATAACAACGCAATACTTGTACTGGACGACAGTAAAATTCCCGAACCCGTTCGCCATTACCTATTAGCAAGAGATGCCTCCGCATTAATGATGATTCAAGAAGAACTCTTTGCTAACCGCATTCCTTTTTCATCATTAAAGCTTCGCTTGCCCAGTCAAAACACAGCACCCTTTGAAAAAATATTCGGCTTAACACCCAGCTTTGATCAAACCGTGAACCAAGCTCAATTCAGCGCTGGCTTACTGGCCATGCCACTGCCTCAAGCCAACCCAATCACAGCACAAATGTGTGAACAACAATGCCAGCAATTATTAGCTCAACGATATCAACAAGGCCGTATTGCCGTGAAAGTACGCCAACAACTACTGCAGCACGTTGGGCATTTTCCGAATATGGAATTACTGGCAGAAAACATGGCCATTACCAGCCGCACACTGCGTCGTCAGCTGCAGAATGAAGGTACAAGTTATAGAGAATTACTTGATGAAGTACGCCAAATGCTCGCCGAGCAATGGTTAACGCTGGAAGGATTAAACCAAGAACAAATCAGCGAGCGCCTAGGTTACTCAGAAGTGTCTAACTTTAGCCACGCCTTCAAACGCTGGACCGGAAAAACACCGGCCCAATTTCGAAATAACGTGCGGGAGTAACGCTATTTATTATTCTCACATCCCCGGAATCGCGATCAATACTGGCTGCTGACGATAAAACTGACACATCAACCGGTACACCTCAGGCATATGCTCTTTCATCGTTTCTGGGGCTTCAAAAAACGTCTCACTGCATACCGCAAAAAACTCCGCCGGATTGGTCAGGCCATAGTCGTTAAGCGGTAACGGGCGATGATATTTATAGTCTTCTTGCAAACGCTCCCACGCTGCAGAAAAAATCATATGCCACTCGCCCGCGCGCATATCAGGATGCATAGGTGGTGCGCAGTTAGCGCCGTCACGCAACATATCCAACTTATGCGCCAACTCATGAATCACCACATTGCTGGCTTGGCCATTGCGTGCATGTTCGCCGCTCTCAAGCACCGCTTGCCATGAAATAACCACCGGCCCCCGATGCCACGCCTCGCCACTCAAGGTTGGCCCTTGTGAATGCACCACACCATCCTCGGTGTGATAAGGCCGATTAGGAACAAAGTCATCTTCGTAAATAATCATCGTCAACCAAGCGTCATACCAATCTAAACCGAGATTCAGCACAGGCACACAGGCCATGGTCGCGATTTTAAGTACCATCTCACTGGTTAACTCAAAATCGCCACCGGGAGAAAAACCCTTACGGGCAAGAAACCGAAACGACATTTCACGCAAGGCATCACGCTCAGCACCTTTATATCTTTCAGCGACAGGCCAATCAGCTATCGCAGCTTCCCATTGCGCAGCGGTAAAACCCATTTCCTTGATACGGCGGTTTTCGCGCCAAAGGCGGAATCGTTTGAACATGGTGAGAGTATGCGACCTAATTACTTTTTTAGAAATATACTGTCTGTAACTTAAAAGTTCACTCTAAAAACCTTTTATTTCACCTTTTAAAGATACAACTACAGCAACTGACTCAGCTCTGATTGGCGTGCGACATCATTCAGACCAATATCACTAACGCCGGTTCTTTCTTTCAATCGTTCAACAATTATTTGCTCAATGTCCAACTGTTCTTCCGGAGGCAGCTGTTCAAATTCTTCCTCCGTTAGCCCCAGCTCTTTTAACACCGCTACACGCATTTTTTCTGCATCGCTTTTGGCCATATAGTCGCGAAATTCTTGTACGGCATTGTTTTGCTCCACTGCCGCAGATTCAGAGGATTCGGTTACTGAAGATTCAGTTGCTGCACTCGCCTGCGGCACATATGCAGCGGAAGGAGATGTTGCCATTGATTGTGTTGCAATAGCTTCCGTTGTTGATGAATGCATCGACTGCTCATTGTGTAACAAATCAGCAAACGCGGCATTTCCAGATCTTTCCTGCTTCGGGGTCAGACTGTTATTAACGGCGGATAACGCCTCTGTACGATTGATATTCATAGTCATCCTCCTTTTCTAATATTCTTTTAGAAGGCAGGATATATGCCAGCCCCTGAGCGCTGTTATTTGACCGGAAGAGAATAAATCATGCCCGTTTTTCAGATAAAGGCGGAAAAATCTGTCCACTGAGCGGCGACAGCTTGCCCATGAAACGGCTCACCACTCTTTGGATGCACAAAAAATAAATCACTCGCATGTAACATCAACCTATCAGCCATTTGCTCACTACGATCATTTTTATACAAATCACAGCCAAGAATAGGATGGCCTATCGACATACTATGAATCCGTAATTGATGAGTACGCCCAGTAATAGGAGAAAACTGCACTAAGCTCCGACGCGGGTTCTCTAAGCGCTGCAATACCACATAGTCACTGATCGCCGCTTTGCCTGTGCTTGACGTTGGGTCGGAAGTTGAATCTTCGCAGATCTTAACCTTAGGGAAATTCGCCTTATCTTTCGCGATAGCGCCGGTAATCTGCCCTTCGTCATTCGCCAGCCAACCATCAAGCGTAGCGACATAACGCTTTTGTACAGTACGACCCTGAAACTGCTTATTAAGATGTTTCGAAGATTCGGCATTCAGCCCCACCACCATCACTCCCGAAGTACCAAAGTCTAAACGATGCGGTAACTTTGCCTCAGGGAATGCTGGCGTCGCTCCCTCTTGGCCATTCACCAATTGGCCATGCACCAAGCGATAATGAACCGAATCCCAGTTGAGAGGGTTTTTACCCGACAAACTAAGTAAGCCACTCGGCTTATTGATCAACAAAATGTCGTCGTCTTGATACAAAATCACAAAAGGTTCGTTGCAGGCAGGCGCCACAAAGTCATCGACGATAGTGTGAGTGGGTGGGCTGGCGTGAGGCATTATGTTTTCCGATATTTAAATAAATTCGTCACCAGAACCAACCTCTCTAAAACTCACAACAAGCCATTTATCAATATACAGTAATGAATGGTTAGTTAACGTCGAACTTAGAAACCGTACTAATCCTGATTAAGAACGTAGAGAAAGAAGGACGGTCAGCCTAATAGTGATCACATGGAAAGCACCGCTTTATCAAATTTATGTAACAACCTAAGAAGTTTTTGAGCCTCTTCTACGTAGCTGTGAAAATTATACTCGCGCATAGCCATTTGACCCACTTGACTCCCGCTTGGATATTTTCCGGATTTAGCCGCTTTGCGAGCATTTGGGATAAATACACACTGAAGCCATAATTCAAAAGAAGGTGCCTCAAGAAAATTGCCAACTTTAACTTGAGGTGGCTTTTTATTCCAAAATCCGATGTTTTTCATTTCAGTTTCTATTTCGTCGATGACAGCTAGTACAAACCTATCTTTCTCTTTTTGTGTTCTTCTGAAGATATCCATAATGCTCATACTCTTGTACAGCTAACGTCAAGCACAACGGTGCAGTAATTTGGCGGGGATTTTTGCGTTTCTTTGCAAAAACCGCGACACATTACGGAATCCGTTGGTGCGCCTTGTTACACGCTTATTTTGCAGTGTAATCATTGAAAAAAACCTCTAAACCGGGCTGCATTGTTTTGACATTTGGTTTATATAAATAGCAGCTAATTCTTGCGTAATTATCTAGATCGCTAGCTACCATGCAAGTTTGCTCATAAGCTATTTTGTTTTCAGTGAACCTTATACGCAGGACTTTTGCCTCACCTTTCAGTGCTGCCTCGATAGCAGCGGAGCCTTCGGTATTTTTGCCCGCTATTTCTCGTGCCACAACAAGACTACCATTTACATCTTTTATCTCGACTTTGCCATGATATGTATTTGTAGAGTCGACTGCTTTACCAACTAAAAGATATTTGCCTTGAACCATTGTATGCAGGAAATCATCTTCTGCTACAGAGAGCAAAGGACAGAATAATAGAAGTAATGTGATAGCTCGTTTCATATCGTGTAACAGCGTAATACCGTGCATGCACGTTCATCCTGGGTGAATCTTTCGAGATTCCCAGCGCAACTTCTTGATGTAATTAAGAAATCTTCCATAACTCAAAACTCCCTTCTAGAAAAACGCGCACGCCTGTTATTTCG